>OGXC01001792.1_pt1 | contig 15885 bp, 8 predicted proteins | sample 1576201 | NCBI WGS metagenome assembly OGXC01 (sample SAMEA3541562, study PRJEB24748) | human gut metagenome | biome: human gut; feature: human-associated habitat; material: faeces | place: China | collected 2012 | reverse complement strand
CGTACGCATCGACTTCACCGATTTATCGAAAGAAGACAACGAACGATTAGCAGCAGGCATGATGGTAGTGGTGAAAGCCAAACTCTAACCACCGTGCACCTATAATTCATAAATCATAATTCATAAATCAAAAATTAATGCCCTCTTATCCTAAAAATTATCCTTTTTATAGCTGGATGCCCAAACCGTTGGGTATTATCATTCTGTTATTTTTCTTTCTGCCGATTCTTACGGTAGGCGGGGTTTATTCGGTGAATAGCACCGAAATGATGAGCGGGCTTGGCATTATATCCGAGCATATCCAGTTTGCCAACTTTGTTACTTCTATTGGTATGGCAGCCTTTGCTCCTTTCCTATATCAGTTGGTGTGTGTGCGGCGGGAGAAGATGATGTGTATTGTCGGGTTTGCGTTCATGTATATATTCAGTTATATCTGTGCAAAGACAGACAGCGTTTTTCTGTTGGCGCTTTGTAGTCTTCTGACGGGTTTCTTGCGTATGGTACTGATGATGGTCAATCTGTTCACACTCATTTGGTATGCGGGTGGAATGGAAGCTACCCGCAATATTACTCCGGGGTTGGAGCCGAAAGATACTGCCGGTTGGAATAAATTGGACATTGAAAGATGTGTGAGTCAGCCGGCTGTTTATCTGTTTTTTATGATTCTAGGACAGTCGGGCACAGCATTGACGGCTTGGCTGTCCTTTGAATATGAGTGGAAATATGTGTATTACTTTATGATGGGGATTCTCCTAATCTCTATTTTGCTCTTGTTTATTACCATGCCGAATTATAAGTTTTCCGGAAGGTTTCCTATTAATTTCCGTAAGTTCGGCAATGTCACTGCATTTTGCATCTCGCTGACTTGTCTCACGTATGTGCTGGTTTATGGAAAAGTACTCGACTGGTATGATGACGAATCTATCCGTTGGGCGACAGCTGTAAGTATTCTGTTTGCGGGAATTTTTCTATATATGGATGTAACGCGCCGGTCGCCTTATGTTTTGCTGGATGCGTTCAAACTGCGTACTATACGTATGGGAGCATTACTTTACTTATTATTGATGGTGATAAACTCCAGTGCTATGTTTGTCAATGTGTTTGCAGGAGTGGGGATGCATCTCGATAATCTGCAAAATGCTTCATTAGGTAATTGGTGTATGGTAGGTTATGCTATTGGCGCCGTGATTGCTATGGTGTTGGGAGGTAAAGGATTACATTTTAAGTATCTGTTTGCGATGGGATTCTTCTTCCTGTCTTTATCAGCTGTTTTCATGTATTTCGAGGTACAGACAGCAGGAGTTTACGAGCGTCTGAAATATGCAGTTATCATCCGTGCCACAGGCATGATGATTCTGTATGCGCTGACGGCTGCTTATGCCAATCAACGTATGCCTTTTAAATATCTTTCCACCTGGATCTGTATTATGCTTACTGTGCGTATGGTTGTGGGACCGAGTATTGGCGGAGCAATTTATACAAATGTTTTGCAGGAGCGGCAACAACACTATATAACCCGTTATGCGCAAAATGTGGACCTGCTTAATCCGGATGCTTCCACTTCCTTCCTTGGTACGGTACAAGGTATGAAATATCAGGGAAAGAGTGAGACGGAAGCCCGTAACATGGCTGCTATATCTACCAAAGGGCGTATTCAGGTGCAGGCCACGCTCTCTGCACTCAAAGAGATGGCGGGATGGACAATTTATGGTGGGTTAATTTGTATGATATTTGTGTGGCGGATTATATTGGGGGTGCGGGCCAATGACGACACTGCCGGATATCCCCCGCCTGTACACCGCATTGGCGGAAGTGCTGGCGGTGCTGCTGTATGCGCACAGACTGCCGCCGCGGATGAACCAGCGCGTGATCTGGGGCGTAGAAGCCGGTTGGGCGGTGCTGCTGGGGGCGTTTTTGCAGGCCACGGGGAAAGTTCCGCTGGCGTGGTGGATCCCCTGCATGGCAATGGCGATTCTTTCCATGCTGCTGTTTTTGTGGGTCACACGCAGCATTACGCTGCTGGAAGCGGGTTATGTGTGCGCGCGAGCCTTTATTTTGGCGGAGCTGGCGGCCAGCGTGGAATGGCAGCTGCACTGCGTGCTGTGGCCGCAGCGCGGTGGGGCGGAGCCGCTTTCGCTGCTGTTGTTGGCGGCGGTGTACGGCGGCATTTTTGCCGCGATGCTTTTTGTGGAGAACCGCCGCCCCGGCCCGGCCGGGAAGCTGAAAATAACGCCCGCAGGAACTTTTGTGGCGGTGGTCATGGCGCTGACCGCATTTGCCGTGAGCAATTTGAGCTTTGCCAACGGCAGCGAAGCCAACATGAACATGTTTTACATCCGCACGCTGGTGGACCTGGCCGGGGTGCTGATTTTGACGGTGCAGCACGAGCAGCTGCGCGAAGCCGCCCTGCACAGCGAGCTGGCGGAGCTGGACGGCGTTTTGCACCGCCAGTACGAGCAGTACAAGCAGAGCAAGGAGAACATCCGCCTGATCAACCGGCGCTACCACGAGCTGAAAATGCAGATTGCGGCTATCCGGGCGGAGCGGGACCACGCCAAGCAGGATGTGGCGCTGGCGGCCATGGAAAGCGGCATCCGCCAGTACGAGGCGGAGAACAAGACCGGCAACCCGGTGCTGGACACCCTGCTGACGGCCAAAAGCCTGTACTGCCAGCAGCACCACATCACGATGACCTGCGTGGCGGACGGGCATTTGCTGGATTTTTTGGAAACAGGGGAAATCTGCACGATTGTGGGTACGGCGCTGGACAATGCGACCGAGAGCGTAGAGACCGAGCCCGACCACGAAAAGCGGCTGATCCGGGTGGCGGTGTACGCCCAGAACGGCTTTGTGATGCTGCGGTTTGAAAACTACTGCGCGCAGGAAGTGGAGCTGGGCGCGGACGGCCTGCCGCGCCGCAACACCCATGGCGGCAGCGACCTGCGCGGTGTGCGCGCCGCCGCCGAAAAGCGCGGCGGAACGATGACGCTGCACTGGGAGAATGAGTGGTTTACGCTGCGGGTGCTGCTGCCGCAGAAAAGCTGAATGGATGGCCGTTTTTTTGTTTGAGGACAAAATGCACAAATAGTAACTTTTTAATTATGTAAATTAGACAATAAAATTTGAAACTTTTTTGAAACATTTGCAAAACATGTAATAAAAACAACAACTTATGTAGAATTGTGTGAAATTTTCTCTTTATTTGGTATCATATTAAACGAAATGATGAGCGCGCCATCAAAAGAAATGTCAACATTTACAAAAAGAGGAGGAATAACAAAATGCTGTCAATCAACATGGATGACGTTATTAACGTTATCAACTCCATCAAAGGATATTTGATTGGCTTTGGAATTGTGGCTGTGTTGCTGATTGTGGCAATGATTGCATGTCGCAAGATGAAAAAGTCCAAAAAGTATCTGATCCGTTTTAATGCAGTATTGGGCATTGTACTTGCGTTGGGTGTTACGGTAAACCTGATTCTTGTCGGCCCCATGTACTCCATGGTCACCCTTGCCACCGGCGGCGGTAAGGTCAGTGAGGAAAATGGCGCGCTTGCCACAGAACTGTGCGAGGACATTGCTGATGAAGGCATTGTGCTGCTGGATAACGCAGGGACTCTGCCGTTGGCCAAAAACAGCAAACTGAATGTTTTTGGCTGGGCCTCTACCAACCCCTGCTACGGCGGCACCGGCTCCGGCGCACTGTCGGACGCTTACCCCACGGTTTCTCTGCTGGAGGGCCTGACGAACGCAGGCTTTGAGCTGAACACGGAACTGAGCGATTTCTATACCGCTTACCGCGCAGACCGACCGGAAGTTGGTATGTTTGCACAGGACTGGACTCTGCCGGAACCGGAAGCAGCCCAGTACAGCGATGACCTGATCAACAATGCAAAGGCATTCTCTGACACGGCAATGATTGTAATCACCCGTGTTGGCGGCGAAGGCGCTGACCTGCCCACCGATGTGAGCACCGTTACCTATGATGCCGGCCACAGCTACAATGACTTTGAGCCGGGCGAGCATTACCTGCAGCTTTCCAAGACGGAAGAGGACATGGTAGATCTCGTTTGCAAGAACTTTGATAATGTAATTGTTGTTTATAATGGCGCAAACGCTATGGAACTTGGCTGGGTCAAGGACCACAGCCAGATCAAGAGCGTGATTTGGTGCGCAGGCACCGGCCAGAGCGGCTTTAATGCACTGGGCTCTGTGCTGTGCGGCGATGTGAACCCCTCCGGCCGCACCATTGATACCTTTGTGTATGACCTGACCGCCACCCCGACCTGGAACAACTTCGGCAACATGCTGTATGACAACATGAACGAGTTCGAGGCAGATTCCTTTGGCACCAAGGTTACCCCCGCTTTTGTCAACTACGTTGAAAATATCTACGTTGGCTACAAGTTCTATGAGACCGCTGCGGCAGAGGGCCTGATCGATTACGATAAGACGGTTGTTTATCCCTTTGGCCACGGCCTGTCCTACACCAGCTTTACCCAGACGCTGAACAGCGTTACCGAGAGCGATGGCACCATCACGGTTGATGTGACGGTCACCAACACCGGCAGCGTGTCCGGCAAGGATGTTGTGGAAGTTTACTACAACCCGCCGTATACCAATGGCGGCATTGAAAAAGCCTCTGCAAATCTGATCGGCTTTGCAAAGACCAGCGAGATCGCCGCAGGTGCTTCTGAAAATGTTCAGGTCACCTTCAAGGCGGAAGATATGGCTTCTTACGATGCACACGGCAAGGGCTGCTATGTGCTGGAAAAGGGCGATTACATCATCAGCATCAACAGCGATTCCCACAATGTGATCGATTCCAAGACTTACACGGTCGCATCTGACATTGTTTACAACGAGTCCAACCCCCGCTCCAGCGACCAGACCGTTGCCACCAACGAATTTGACTTTGCCGAGGGCAATGTGACCTACCTGTCCCGCGCAGACGGCTTTGCAAACTATGCCGAAGCTACCGCTGCCCCCACAGACTACTCCATGCCTGCTGAAGCAAAGGCTACGTTCTACAACAACTCCAACTACGACCCGAACGACTTTAACAATCCGGACGATGTGGCCCCGACCACCGGCGCAAAGAACGGCATCCAGCTGGCTGACATGGTTGGCGTGGCATACGACGATGAAAAGTGGGACAGCTTCCTGGACCAGCTGACGGTTGCTGATATGGACAGCCTGATCGCCCTGGGCGGCTACCAGTCCGTTGCCGTTTCCTCCGTGGGCAAGGTTCAGGCCATCGACTGTGACGGCCCTGCCTCCATCAACAACAACTTTACCCAGCAGGGCTCCATCGGCTTCCCGTCTGCTGTGATGATCGCAGCAACCTGGAACACCGATCTGGCCTATTCCTTCGGCGAATCCATCGGCAAGATGGCAGACGATATGGGTGTTTCCGGCTGGTATGCACCGGCTATGAACATTCACCGCTCTGCATTTGCCGGCCGTAACTTTGAGTATTACTCTGAGGACGGCGTGCTTTCCGGCGCAATTGCTTCCCATGCGATCATGGGAAGCCAGGACCAGGGCGTGTACGCATTCATGAAGCACTTTGCCCTGAACGACCAGGAAACCAACCGCTGCGGCATGCTGTGCACCTGGGCAAGCGAGCAGGCCATCCGCGAAATTTACCTGAAGCCTTTTGAAGCCTGCGTAAAGAACGCTGACTGCCACGCAGTGATGTCCAGCTTCAACTACATTGGCAACACCTATGCAGGCAACTGCCCGGAACTGCTGATCAACGTCCTGCGCAATGAATGGGGCTTTGTCGGCATGGTTCTGACCGACTACTACGGTGTTTACGGCTACCAGGATTCTGACCACCTGATCCGCAACGGCGGCGACTTCTGCCTGGTCAACTACGATACCGAGACCAACCACCTGACGGATACCACCAGCGCAACCGCACTGGTATGCGCACGCCAGGCCTGCAAGAACATCCTGTACACCGTTGCAAACTCCCGTGCTTACTATCCCGAAAACCTGAACCCCGGTATGGCTACCTGGGAAAAGGTTATGATCGGTGTTGATGTGGTTGGTGTTCTGGCACTGATCGCACTGGAGATCTTGGTTGCTAAAAAGGGTTACGCCAAGCGCAAGAAAGAAGAAGTTGATGCATAAGCCAAACGCATAACGCAGCAACTGATCCTGCTATAGAACACAGGCTCGCTGCACGGTCAGCGGGCCTGTGCTTTTATTAAAAGAGGACCGAAGTTCAATGAAAAACGCAAGTATCATTCAAAAATTAAACCTTGAACAAAAATGTGCGCTGCTTTCGGGCGCTACTACCTTTGGGACCCGTGCACTGCCGAAAAATAATATCCCGTCCATCACCCTATCCGATGGCCCCAACGGCGTGCGCAAGCAGGCGGGCGCGGCGGACCACCTGGGGCTGAACCCCAGTGTTCCGGCCACCTGCTTCCCCACGGCAGCCACTGTGGCGTGCAGCTGGGACCCCGCCCTGGGCGAGGAGATCGGCCAGGCCATGGGCGAAGAAGCCGCCGCGCAGGAAGTTGCCGTGCTGTTGGGGCCGGGCCTGAACACCAAGCGCAGCCCCTTGTGCGGACGCAACTTTGAGTATTTCTCCGAGGATCCGTATCTTTCCGGCAAAATGGCCGCGAGCTATGTACGGGGCATCCAGTCCAACGGTATTTCGGCCTGCCCCAAGCACTTTGCCGTCAACAGCCAGGAACTGCGCCGCATGGCGTCGGATTCTGTGGTGGATGAACGCACGCTGCGGGAACTGTACCTGACCGGGTTTGAGATCGTGGTCAAGGAAGCAAAGCCCAAGACCATCATGAGCAGCTATAACCTCATCAACGGAACTTACGCCAACGAGAACCGCCACCTGTTAATGGACATCCTGCGCGGGGAGTGGGGCTTTGACGGCGTTGTGGTAACGGACTGGGGCGGCAGCAATGACCATGCCCTGGGCGTGCAGAACGGCTCCACGCTGGAAATGCCCGCCCCCGGCGGGGACGCGGTGCGCGAGCTGATGCAGGCTGTGCAGAGCGGAAAAATTACCGAAGCGGATGTGGACGCCCGGCTGGACGAGCTGCTGACGCTGGTGTTTGATACCCATGCCGCCGTGCAGTCCCACAGCCGCACCTTTGATGCGGACGCTCACCATGCCCTGGCCCGCCGCGCCGCAGCCGAAAGCATTGTGCTGCTGAAAAACGAGAACGACCTGCTGCCGCTGGCCGAGGGCGCAAAAGTTGCCGTGATCGGCGACTTTGCCCAGACACCGCGGTACCAGGGCGCTGGCTCCAGCGCGGTCAACTCCATCAAGGTGGATACCTTTTTGGACTGCCTGAAAGAGAGCGGCCTGGCCAGCGTGGGCTTTGCCCCCGGCTTTGACCGCCAGGGCAAACCGGATGCCGCCAAACAGGCCGAGGCTGTAGCCCTGGCCCAAAAGGCCGAAGTGGTGCTGCTCTGCCTGGGGCTGGATGAAATCAAGGAAAGTGAGGGTCTGGACCGCGGCGATATGCGCCTTGCGGACAACCAGATCGAACTGTTAAAGGCCGTGCAGCAGGCCAACCCCAACACCGTTGTGGTGCTCAGCGCAGGGGCTTCGCTGGAAACCCCGTGGCTCAAACACTGCCGTACCCTGGTGTATGGTGCGCTGGGCGGCCAGGCGGGGGCGGGCGCCATGCTGGATGTGCTGACCGGCAAAGTGAACCCCAGCGGCAAGCTGGCCGAAACTTGGGTCAACGCCTATGCGGATACCCCCGCCAAGGATAACTTTGCCGGGCCGGGCCGCATGGTGCAGTACTGCGAGGGGCTGTATGTCGGCTACCGCTATTACCAGACCGCCGGTGTGCCGGTGGCATTCCCCTTTGGCTATGGGCTAAGCTACACCAGCTTTGCCTACAGCAATTTGCAGGCCGCGTCCAATGGCGTGACCCTGACCGTAACCAACACCGGCAAGCGCGCCGGAGCAGAGATCGTGCAGCTGTATGTGGCAAAACCCGGGGCAGAAGTGTTCCGCCCCGCACAGGAGCTGAAAGGCTTTGCCAAGGTGCAGCTGCAGCCCGGCGAAAGCAAGACCGTGACCATCCCGCTGGACGACAAGACATTCCGCTACTGGAACACCAGGACCGACAGCTGGGAAGTGGAAGGCGGCAGCTATGAGCTGCGGGTCGGCGCGTCCAGTGCGGACATCCGCCTGACCGCCGTGGTGGAAGTGGCCGGTACCGGCGCACCCAACCCCTATGCGGGCAAGCATCTGCCGCACTATACCAGCGGCAAGGTGCAGAGCGTGCCGGATGACGAATGGGCCACCCTGCTGGGCCGCCCGGTGCAGCAGGGAAAAGTTAAAATTGACCGCAACATGACCCTGGGCGAGCTGAACCACAGCCGCAGCCCGCTGGGCTGGTTGATCTGGCTGGTGCTTACCGCACTGCTGAACGCCAGCTACAAGCGCGGCAAGCCGGACCTGAATGTGCTGTTCCAGTACAACATGCCGCTGCGTGCCCTGGCCAAAATGACCAGCGGTGCCATCAGCATGGGCATGGTGGATGGCATTGTGATGGAATTACAGGGATTCTGGATCATCGGCCTTGTGCGGGTGATCATAGAAGCCGTGAAAAACCTGGTACTGAACGCACAGCTGGAACAGCGCCTGCGCAACAGCTGAGGAAAGAGAGGGGCTATTTATGCAGCTATGGAATAATTTTGCGGCAAAACACCCCGCCGCAGCCAAGTGGGTGCGCGAAGGCGGACTGTTTGTGATCGTATCCAACCTGGTTACGGTGTTCAAATACCTGCTGCTGCAATTTTTGCCGGCGGCGTTCAGCAGCCTGCCGGTGGTGGATTTTGGCTGGCCGGGCATCCCGGTCACGCTATTTGGCGAAACCTTCCAGTGGAACATCCTAGGGTATGATTCCGCCCATGGCGGTCTGCCGTACTTTTGCGCCTACATGGTTGCCATGGTGGTGGGAGAATGCATAAACTTTCCCATCCAGCGCAACTTTGTGTTCCGCAGCAAGGGCAACCTGGCCAAGCAGATCGCCTGGTATGTGGTGGCGTTCTGCTTGATCACCTGCATCGTCAACTCCATCAACTGCGTGTGGGTGGCGGTTGCGGGCCTGCTGGTGCCGGATTTCATCTACAACATTGGCACCACAGTGCTCAATGGCGGCATTTCCATGGTGATCTTCTTCTTTGTGAACAAGATCATCTTCCCAGAGGGCGCACAGGCAAAATAAAGCCCGGCAGGATCACTGGTGCTTTTCCCGGAACTCGAACAGGGCGGCGGCACGGTACAGGAAAAAGTCTTTTGGATGGTATAAAAATGTGATTGCCAGCAACGGCGAAGATCTGAACGGATAAAGAAGAATGCTGCCTTTCCCTGATGTGGAGAAAGACAGCATTTTTATTGCGTTTTTCGGAAAGAGGTGAGCAGCGGCCCCTACAAATGGGTAACGGCTGGCCATAAAATGGCGCTATTACATGGTGTGCTTTGTGAGAAAGCGCTGTAGTGTGATGATATAAAACGGATGGGTGCATGGTGTGCGCCCCTACGGAATGACAACAAAACACCCCCGCCCGTGCGGTAAATGAACTGCATAGGGCGGGGGCACCGTTATTTTACAAAGAAAACGCGCAGAGCGGTGCTTAAGCCGTCAGGCGGGAATTGTGCGGTGTTGCCTTTACTGTTCCACGGCACCGGTGGGCAGCTGGGGAACAGCGGTCAGGATGCGCATGAACTCTTCGCCGGTGATGGTTTCTTTCTCGTACAGGTACTTGGCGATCTCGTCCAGCTTGCCGCGGTTTTCAATCAGCATCTGTTTGGCTTTTTCATGCTGCTGCTTGACGACTTCCACGACCTTATCGTCCACTGTGGCGGCTGTGCGCTCACTGCAGGCCAGGCTGGCATCGCCGCCCAGGTAGGCGTTGTTCACGGTTTCCAGGGCAACCATGTCAAAGTCGTCGGTCATGCCGTAGCGGGTAATCATGGCGCGGGCCATCTTGGTGGCCTGCTCGATATCGTTGGATGCGCCGGTGGTGATGGAGTTGAACACCACTTCTTCGGCGGCACGGCCACCGGTCATGGTGGCAATTTTGGCCAGGATCTCTTCCTTGGTCATCAGGGTGTGGTCGCCGTCCTCTACCTGCATGGTGAAACCCAGCGCGCCGGAAGTGCGCGGCACAATGGTGATTTTCTGCACGGGGGCGGAATGGCTCTGCAGGGCGGCAACCATGGCATGGCCGACTTCGTGGTAGGCCACGATGCACTTTTCTTTGTCGCTCAGGATCTTATTCTTTTTCTGGGCACCGGCCAGGATGGTATCCACGGCTTCCTGCAGGTCGTACTGGGTAACGGCCATGCGGTGGTGGCGCACAGCGCCCAGGGCGGCTTCGTTGATGATATTGGCCAGCTCGGCACCGGAAGCACCGGGAGTCATGCGGGCAACCACGGCAAAGTCACAGTCGGGGCCGATTTTGACCTTTTGAGCGTGCAGGCGCAGGATGCTTTCGCGGCCTTTCAGGTCGGGCAGCTCCACGGGCACACGACGGTCAAAACGGCCGGGGCGGGTCAAAGCGGGGTCAAGGGATTCAGGACGGTTGGTGGCGGCCAGAATGATAACACCCTTGGCGGCGTCAAACCCGTCCATTTCGGTCAGCAGCTGGTTCAGGGTCTGCTCGCGTTCATCGTTGCCGCCCATACCGGAAGCACCGTCACGCTTTTTGCCGATGGTATCGATCTCATCAATAAAGACAATGCAGGGGGCTTTTTCGTTGGCCTGTTTGAAGAGGTCACGCACCTTGGAAGCGCCCATGCCGACGAACATCTCGACAAATTCAGAACCCGCAATGGAGAAGAAGGGAACACCGGCTTCGCCGGCAACAGCGCGGGCCAGCAGGGTTTTACCGGTGCCCGGGGGGCCGACAAGCAGAACGCCCTTGGGCATTTTGGCACCGATATCCTCGTAACGCTTGGGGTTATGCAGGAAGTCAACGATTTCCTGCAGGCTCTCTTTGGCTTCGTCCTCACCGGCAACATCGGCAAATTTGATGGACTTGCCATCCTCAACGACATACTGTTTGGCACCGGATTTGCCGCCGCCAAAAATCATGCTGTTGGCGCCGCCGGTCATTTCACCGACCCGCTTGCGCATCATGCGGTTGAACCAGACGATCAGGATGATCATGGGCAGCAGCGAGATGACCCAGCCCAGCAGGGTATCCACCCAGGTGGTCTGGTTGTACACCTTGCCAAAGGAAACGCCGGCGCTTTCCAACCGGTTGACCAGCTGCAGGTCCTGCGCAATGGAGTTGGTGCAGTAGGTGGTATCGTTTTTGTCCACAAAATAGATCTGCTGATCCTGAATTTCAACGGTGCTCAGTTCGCCGCCTTCGAGCATGTTCAGGAAGGTGCCGTAATCGACCTGTTTGACCTGGCCTTTCATCATGGCGGGGAAGGCCCAGAAATTGAGCAGCAGCAACACCACAAGGATCACGGCATATACAATGCCGGTCGTCTTTTTGGGGTCGCGCGGCTGTTGGGTTTCGTGCATAACAATTCCTCCAGTTGGGGGCGGTAATAGGGGCCCCCGATAGATTCTATCATGAAGAATAAAAATGAACTGCGGATGAACAAGGCATGAAATAGCTGGAAATTCCGGTAAACTTTGCGTGAACAAGGGCAGTTTGTGGGCAAAAACAGGAATGCAGACCGCGTAACGACAGGGAAAAGTGAAAAGAATCTGAACGGTTTTCCACAAACAGAGGGGCTTCTTGTGGAAAACAAAAACGCGCGGCGGGGAGATAGGATGTTGATGACAGTATACCATGGTTGCAGCTCAGTATGCGGGACGATGCAGGCATCGTCCTCTACAGATCGTTTACAGGTTTGCGGTGGATGGATTTACGTTTCTCCGCGGCGCGATGAGGGCATCACGCCCTACAAATCTTTATAACAAAAGCGGGGCGCTGCCAATCAGCAGTGCCCCGCTTAATTTTGTGTTATGCAGTTTTATCGCCCCAGGCGCACCGGCTCCGGAGGCTCCTGGCCGGGGCGCAGGTCCATCCACCAATAGGCAAGGTCCAGCCATTGGCCGAACTTGTACCCAGTGCGGGGTTCCACGCCGATTTTTTTGAAGCCGAGCGCCTTATGGAACGCGCAGCTCTCTTTGTTCTGGCCGGTCACAAGGGCAACGGCGTTGCAGTAGCCGCGCTGGCGCACGCCGTCCAGCAGGGCTTTGTACAGCCGCCCGCCAACCCCCTGGCCCACACAGTCGTGGGCGCAGTAAACGGTCAGCTCCACATCCCACGCATAAGCTGTGCGGCTGTGCCAGGGGTGGGCGCAGGCAAAGCCGCACAGCTTGCCCGCTGCATTGACGGCAACCAGGAACGGCGCGCGCTGCTGCACATAGGCGATATTTTCGCGCTGGAATTCCTCGGTACACAGATCATACTGGAAAGTGGCCGTGGAGTGGGTGACATACCAGTTGTACAGCTCCGCCACGGCAGCGGCGTCCTCCGGCGCGGCATCCCGCAGGGTGATGGTGTTTTCAGCGGTCCACTGGGCGGCAAGGGCTTCCTTTTCGGGCTTTGGCAGCTTTTTCAGGGCGGCTTCCCGCTTCAGGGCGGCACTTTTATCGGTGCAGCGCTCGGCATAGGTCAGCTTAACGGCACCTTTGGCGTGGGTATACTTGGCACCGGCCTTGCCGCCCTTGTGGGCGCGCAGGCGGCGGGCAAGGTCATTGGTCCAGCCGGAATACAGGCTGCCATCCGCGCAGCGCACCATGTAGACCCAGGCGGAAGCCGGGTCTGGCTGGCAGTCCGCCGCGGTGCTGGGGCGGGGACCAAACTGCTCCAGAGTTTCGGCGCTCACTGTGCGCTCACCGGCCTTCCAGCGGCGCGCAGGGCACGGCGGCATGCCTCAATGGCATCCTCTTTGGTTTCCGCGGTGACAAGGAAACGGCTGGGGTGGCAGAACTTGAGAGCCAGGCCGCTCTTTTCGCGCAGGATCTCCTCCGGCTGGCCGCCCCATGCGGGCGGGAACGGCACCTTGCTGCGGCGGGTCTTGTAATCGGTCACGCACTGGGCGCTGTAGCCGCCGCGCTGGCTGGGGTAGACAACAAACAGGGCATCGGTTTTGTACAGGCCGTTTTTCCAGGGCATGTAGTCCGGCAGGACCACAATGCCGTCCTTGGAGTTCTTGTAGGCGTTCTGGACGGTCTCGTCCGCGCGGTTCACGGCGTTGGCTGCGGCAATCTCGTTTTCCAGCACCTGCTTGGCAAAGGGCACGGCGCGCCAGAAGCAGGCATCGGAATCTTCGCCGGAATCCCACACGGGGTTAAAGCTGCCGATGGCATCGGCCAGGGAGTTCTGTTCGCCGGTGTTATCGTTCAGGTCCAGGGGCTGAACAAAATTTTCATCCAGCAGGCGGGCCTGGTGGGGACCCACCAGCTGGGCACCCAACACGCGCCACAGCAGGCCAAAGGCCGCATAGGGCACGCCGTTGGGGCGGCTTTCGCGCGGTTCCTGGTGGTGGTCAAACATACCGCAGCCCACATCGTACACAATGCCGTCAAAACCATCCGGCACAACAAAACCACGGGTTACTTTGATATCCGGCCGCACAATCATCAGCAGCGCTGTGGCAAACACATCGTCTGCATGGAACTTGCCGCCGTGAGTAAAACCTTTTGCAGGAATTTTCATAGAATAGCCTCCGTCTATGGGGTAAAATGATGATTAATTAATATTATAACATGAAAGCGTAGGTTGGTAAATGCAAAATCTGCGCGGGCGGGCCGGATTTGGAACAAGTGGCAGCATTTGGCCGAAAAACGGTGATTCACAACCGGCATAAAATGTGATATACTAACCTAATATGCCCTTTTGCGGGCATACCGGACATTCGGCGTGTTGACGCGGAATGTTGACCGCAACTTAATGAACAAACAAAGCGAAGGAACAGGATACCCATGCAAAACATCAAAAAAACATTAAAAAGCAAGCGCTTCTGGCTTGGCACGGTGCTGCCATTTGCGCTGGCTGTGGCAGCGGCCTTTGTGGCGCGCTACCAGTTAGAAATTTCTGACGGCGTAACTGCCAACTACATGGCGGGGCAGTGGCCGGTATACGCACCGCTCAATGCGCTGACGGCGTTCTGCCTGACGCTGGTGGTGTTTGCCCTGTGCGGCAGCTGGGGCATTGCAACCGGCGTTTCCGGCCTGATTTTTACCGTGCTGGCGCTGGTCAACTATTACACGCGGGACCTGCATGGTTCCGCCCTGATGCCGCAGGACATCCTGAACCTGGGCACCGCGGCAGAGGTGATGGGCAGTTATACCCTGCACATTACCCAGACAGTTATTACCATTGCGCTGCTGTACATCCCGGTGCTGGTGGCTGCCGTTGTGCAGGTCAAACTGGCCGGCAAGCATAAGCGCAGCTGGAAACAGCGCGGCGCCCATGCGCTGGCCTGCGCCTGCGGCATTTTTGCGGTGCTGTATCTGGGGTATTTCAGCCCCAACCCCATCAAGCCCGCCGCCACTTACGGCTGGGCCTGGCAGGAAACCTATTATAAGTACGGCTACCTGGCGGGTAGCATTGAAGCCGCCAGCCTGATGGTGGACCCCATCCTGCAGCCGGACGGCTACAGCGAGGACGCCGCCACCGAGGCCGCTGCAATGGCGCAGGACTATCAGGCCAGCCCCGAAACGGCAAACGAGCAGGACTACCCCGATGTGTTCCTGATCCTGTCCGAAAGCTTTTATGACTTTGACCTGGTAACGGACCTGCAGGCCGACCAGGAGATCATGCAGGTGACCAAAAACCTGCCCAACTCCATTTACGGCCACACCATCAGCCCGCATGTGGGCGGCGGCACCAACTCCAGCGAGTACGAGATGCTTTCCTCCAACTCGCTGATGCTGATGCCCTCCATCACACCGTTCAACTGGTTGAACCTGCACAAGGCAAACAGCCTGGTCAGCAACCTGAAAGATCTGGGGTATGCCACGCTGGCAGCCCACCCCTATACCAACTCCAACTACCGCCGCGATTCTGCCTGGCTGACGCTGGGCTTTGACGAGACCCACTTCCAGGATGATTTTCCGACCAAGGAAACCTATGGCAGCCGCCCCTACCAGACCGACAGCGCCACTTACCGCGACCTGGAAGGTTTGTATGAAGCAATGCCGGAGGACCAGCCGCGGTTTGTGTTCCTGGTTTCCATTCAGAGCCACGGCGATTACGATATGAACCCCCCGGAGGAGGATATCGTGCATGCCGCAACCGATTACGGCGAGTATGATTCCATCATGGATGAATACCTGAGCAACATCTATATGACCGACCGTGCCTTTGGCGAACTGACCGAATACCTGACCGAGCAGTACGAAAAGACCGGCCGCAAGGTGATTGTTGCCATGGCAGGCGACCACGCCCCCAGCTTTGTGGATCATGTGGCCGACCATACCTTTACCGATGAGAACAATTTGCAGATTTTGGAGCGCAGCACGCCCTACCTGATCTGGGCAAACTACCCGCTGGAGAACGCAGGCCAGACCAGCGCCACCGACGAGTACAACCGCATGGATATGTGCATGCTGGCTCCCACCCTGGTGGAAAATGCCGGGCTGCCGCTGACCCCGTATTACCAGTACCTGCTGGCACTCAAGCAGGTGGCCCCGGTGGTGACAGCCGCCAATGACTATATGGACGCGGACGGCGTGACCCACACCTACGGCGAGAATGCAGAGCTGGATACCTGGGTGCATGGGTACTTCAATTTGGAGTATAACAACATCGGTGCCAAAGCAACCCGTCAGCAGAATTTGTTCCAGGTGGAAAAGTAAGGGCAATACCGCATAATTCTAAGTGCCGATACGGCGAGCGAGGTGCGGCA
>OGXC01001783.1_pt1 | contig 15946 bp, 12 predicted proteins | sample 1576201 | NCBI WGS metagenome assembly OGXC01 (sample SAMEA3541562, study PRJEB24748) | human gut metagenome | biome: human gut; feature: human-associated habitat; material: faeces | place: China | collected 2012 | reverse complement strand
GTACACACCCTGGCGCGGGCTGATGTGGCCGACGGTGTCATCACCCAGGAAGAGTATCAGCAGTACATTGGCGAAACCTACGAACCCGCCACCGAAACCGTTTAAACCGGCCAAAGGCCGAAAATAAGAAAGGACGAATGAACATGATCACCGAACTGAACTTTGCCAAGCTGACCCCGGCCTCCTTCGCGTTGGCCAACGCCAATGATGTGGATGCGGGTGTGGGGCGCTCCATGCTGCTCAACAACATCCGACACGGGCGGGAGGTAGACCACATCATGACGGGGCTCGACCCGGAGTATCTGCCCGACTGGGCGGCCCTCAAGCCCCAGTATGAGGCCCTGGAGCACGGGGGTGTGACCTCCGCTGTCAACGTCTGGCACCGGGTATGCCAGGACAACTATAAGGCGCTGGTAGAGCTGTGGAACGAGAATCCCCGCAACTGCGCCGCCATGGCGAAGCTGGTGGAGAGCGCCGCCGATCCCGGTCCCATATCTGGCCCGGCCCGCGAAGAGTGGGAAAAGGAGCAGGAGGGCCATGAGTAAATACATAGCAGTCATCCCCAGGGCGGCCATCACCAGGGCCGCCCTGGTGGGGGCCGTGGGGCGGTCTATGGAGCAGGTCAAGGCCGCCTGTGGGTGCCAGTACATTCTCAATTCCTGGTTTTACGACACCACCACGGGCCGCCCGGTGGGCAACCTCAAAATCAACGGCGCGGTTAAGGCCTCCGCCGGTTGGAACGGCTGGGGGCTTGCCTGGGACAAGGGCGAGGACATCAGCCTAGAGATTGTGCCTGCTGCGGGCCGCGGGAACTACATCAGCGGCGTGGAGCTGCTGACGCCCACCAGGGGGCCGGGTAAGGCCCTCAGCTACTCCCCGGAGTACGGGGGCACACGGGGGCGCTCCGCCGCTCTCCTGGCCGGGGCGCGGGTGATCCTGTACTGCTCCGGCGACGGCACGGCGGACGACAAGACGCCCGAGGGGCTGCGGGACGAGCTGGTGAGCATCGGCTGCCGGTACGACCAGGCGGCCAACCTGCGGGCCTTGGGCCTCGACGCAGGCAGCTCCTCCAACTGCGACTTTGGGGACGGCCAGCGCATCAGCAACGGTAAGCGGGTCAAGGGCTATCTGTGTATCTGGACGACGGAGGGCGGCCAGGAGCCGCCGGACAAGGAGGAGAGTATGGGCAAGTACAAAGTGACGCCCAGCATCGGCGTCAACATCCGCAGCGGCCCCGGCACCAGTTACGGCAAGGTGGGGGCGTACCCCATGGGCACGGTGGTGGACGTGCTGGAGGTCCGGGACGGCTGGGGCAGGACGACCAAGGGCTGGGTGTCCCTGGCCTATCTGGAGGCCGTGGAGGGCCCTCAGCGGGTCATAGACAACGGCATTGCCATCCAGGAGCATATCATCTCCGACGGGCGCAAAAACCGGCCGGGCAGGGACACCAACCCGGACACCTACATCACCATCCACGAGACCGGCAACGCGGCCAAGGGCGCCGACGCCGCGGCTCACGGGGCCTACCTGGACAGCGCCGCCGGGGAGGACGATCTGGTGAGCTGGCACTACACCGTGGACGACCACGCCATTGTCCAGCATCTGCCCGACTACGAGACGGCCTACCATGCCGGGGACGGCAAGGCCGGGCCGGGCAACACCACCAGCATCGGTATCGAGATCTGCGTCAACGCGGGAGGGAACTTTGAGGCGGCCAAAGCCAACGCGGCTGCCCTGGTGCGCCTGCTCATGGAGGAGCACGGCATCCCGCTGGACAATGTAGTCCAGCACAACCGCTGGAACGGCAAGGACTGTCCCAAGACCATCCGGGCCACCGCCGGGGCCTGGGAGGCGTTCCTGGCGCTCTGCCGGGGAGAGACGGCGAATGTGTCCAAGTTGGACACCGACGTGGACACGCTGGCAGAGGCGGGCATCATCAACAGCCCGGACTACTGGCGGGCCGGGGACTACTCCGCTGCCAACGTTCAGGCGCTCATCGGCAAGATGGCCGACTATGTACGGGAGGACGAGTGACATGGAGCACATCAACGGGATTAAGGGTACCATCGCGGCCGTGCTGGGTTGCCTGACCGCCCTGTGGGGCTGGTTTGGCTGGCTGGTGGTGGCCTGGGTGGTCTGTATGTTGCTGGACTACGGCACCGGCACTGCGGCCGCCCTGCGGAAAGGGGAGTGGTCGTCTAAGGTGGCCAGGGATGGCCTGTGGCACAAGTTGGGGGCCGTGGTGGCCGTGCTAGTGGCTGCCATCTTGGACGGGGTGATCGGCCTGATCCTTGCCAACATCCCAGCCTTGGAGCTGCCCTTCCGGTATGAGGTGTTTGTCTCGGTGTTGGTGCTGGTGTGGTACATCATGACTGAGTTGGGGAGTATCGTGGAGAACATCGGCGCCCTCGGTGCCCCCGTGCCTGTCTGGCTACGCAAGGCCATAGCAGCCCTGGAGTCCACCGTGGACGGAGCAGGGGACAAGCTGGGGAGCGGCCAGGACGACGAAAAGTAAATTGCCAAGCGATTGTGAATATCAACGCCCCAGCCCGATTTGTACCGGGTTGGGGCGTTAAGTTTTCCCTTATATTTTCCCTTACAAGGATCTGAGCGTATAATACTGTATCAAACTATTTCCGAAGAAATATCGCTTTTGAGCTATACAAAACGGATAAAAATGAAACTATATGAGTGAATCAGGAGTGCCGCCCGGAACCATGTGGTTCCAGGCATTTTTTGCTTGAAAGGGGGCTCACCAGTGCTCCAGAAGATAGGGAACAGCCGGGACAGGGCGGTCAAAAAAACGGGCGAGGGCCTGCTCCAGCTCCTCCGGGGAGACCGATTATTTGTTCCAGCCGTTGGGAAACACTGAAACTTGCTTCCTGCGGAAAGGCAACCAGCCGAATGGAAGTCCGTATTGACTCACCGGACCCGAAAACACATGCTGGAGAAATCGTATGCAGAGGAATGAATATGATGCTGGGATATTATAAAAATCCGGAAGCTACGGCGCAAATTATTGATGCTAACGGTTGGCTGCATACCGGTGACCTCGGTACGTTGGATGAAGAGGGTTATGTGACAGTCCGCGGACGTAGTAAGAACCTGCTTCTCACCTCTAGCGGACAGAATATCTATCCCGAAGAAATTGAAAGCAAGCTGAACAACATGCCGTATGTTTCGGAGTCACTGATCGTCTTACAGCACGAAAAACTGGTAGCCCTGATCTACCCGGATTTCGATGATGCTTTCGCTCATGGATTGCAGCAGACGGATATTCAGAAAGTAATGGAGCAAAACCGTATCGAATTGAATCAACAGCTTCCTAACTATTCTCAAATAAGCAAGATTAAAATCCATTTTGAAGAATTTGAAAAGACTGCGAAAAAGTCAATCAAGCGCTTTATGTATCAGGAAGCAAAGGGATAATTATCCCGGATAACACAATGAGTATCCATGCAATAATTCTCATAGTATTAGGCACGGATTATATAAACTGATAATGAGAACATGCTTAATAATAAAAACGGTGAACAGCCTCAACACTGTCCACCGTTTTTTCTAACCTCTAACTAACTTTATTTATACTACCTGTTTTTCTATCTTCCTACCTAAAAACGAATCCTATTTCCATTATTAACAGTCTAACTTTATAATCAATCGATCTTTTTAAAGTGCCATAAATGAAATAGCCTGTCCGCCTCCGGCAGCCATTCGTATGTTCAACGTATTTTCAGAAGTAACCGTTTGTTCCGTTATCCGGTAATCCGTAGGATTTGATTTCCAATCCGCATTCTCTCCATCCGCATAGATGACAGCTTTATACTGTTTGCCCAGTTCCAGGAAATCCAGTTTTATTTCCAGTGTACGGGGTTTCTCGTTCGTTGCTGCTCCCAAGAAATAGTTGCCTTTTGCTTTACGCACGATGGCTACGAATTCCCCCGGTTCTCCTGCCAATGCTTTCGATTCGTCACAATCCGGATCGAAATCGCGGAAGAACTGGAAAGCCGGATGGCCTTCATAATTTTCAATCATATCAGATGCCATCTGCAAGGGAGAATACAAAATCACCCAGTTAGCAAGCTGTTTCGCCAATGTTGTATTCACACGGCTGTTTCCTTTATCCTGATCGTTCCATTTCTGGCGACGGGGAGAATCTTTGGTGTTCAGAAACAAAATATCAAACGTACCCGGTGTATAATCCAGCGGACCGGACAGCATACGGGTGAACGGCAACATGACATGATGAGACGGAGGATTTCCTTCGCTCCATGCATTCCATTCCATCCCTCTCACTCCTTCACGTGTCATCATATTAGGCCATGTACGACGGATACCGGTATCTTTAATAGGTTCGTGCGCATCCAGCGTCATTTTGTGACGGGCAGCTGTTTCCACCACTTTCTGATAGTGGTTGACCCCATATTGGCTGTGATGAAGATAACCATTCGGGAAAGCTCCCGCATATCCTGTCTTCAGGACATGGATACCGTGGTCTGTGTACCATTGCATAGCATGATCCATCTGGCGCTCATAGTTGGGAATATTCCCTCCGGTCTCGTGATGGCCGATAACTTCAACTCCTTTTTCCTTTGCATAACGAACCACTTCATCAATGTCAAAGTCAGCATACGGTTTCGTAAAGTCAAAGTTTTGCATACCACCCCAGCTTTCCCAGCCTTCATTCCAACCTTCAAACAAAACGCCTTCAATCTGATTGGCAGCGGCAAAATCAATGTATTTCTTGGCATTGACAGTAGTGGCTCCATGACGTTCATCCATCTTCCAGGTTTCTACGCCGAGATGCATCCCCCACCATACACCTACATATTTCATCGGACGAATCCAATCGGTCGTTTCTATTTTACTTGGTTCATTCAGATTTAAAATCATAGCCGAATTAATCAGACTAACGGCATCCGGAACAATCTGAATAGTACGCCAGGAAGTAGTGAAATGATTACCTTTACGCACTTTCACACCATCAGGCCATGGAGCAAGTTCAGCTTTCAACGTATAGTTTCCTGCCTGCTTCAAAGTCATTTCCGAGAAATCGTACAATGCCGCTTCATGAATACTTCCGTAGACGCCATCGGCAGTTTTAAAGGTGAAAGGAGTATTGGCTGTCTCCACCTCGGAAATGGGACGTTGCGCATAAAGCAATTCATAAGTTTCGGCACTGGCAGGAATAGACCATGATGTACCGTCCTGACGAAAACGGAAAGTTGTCAGTTCATCCGTAATCAATAGGGAATCCGCTGCGGGCACATTATATTCATAACGGAACCCTACCCCATCATCAAACACACGGAAACGGAGAGTTAACTCCACCTGATCTTTATTGACCAGATTTACCGCCATCTCATTATAATGATTTCTATTGGTTTTATTTTCACCCCATGGTTGCGTCCATGTTTCATCTTTACTGTCGAAAGTCGTGTTTTTTATCTGAAATCCTCCGCCCAGGTCGATACCGTTTTTCTCTGTAAATCCCAATGTCGAATTTTCAATCAACAATGAGTCACCTACTAAAATGTTATACAACGGTTTACCGTTGTCATCTACTGTTAAAGCCATTTTGATATGACCGTCCGGCGATTTCACTTCTGTTTTCGGACTGCTACACCCGTAACATCCCAGCACACACAGAAAAGCTCCAATGACATAATTTATTTTCATAGCATATCTATTGTTTGTATATAGTACAACTCAAAAAGAAGAAACACTTAAATGTAGGGCGGATTTCTTTCTCCGGATGCCAGGAAAAAAGTATCTTTGCACATAAACAATCTGAATTATGGCAAAGATACTATTGGTTGAAGATGAAATTAACATCGCCTCTTTCATCGAACGGGGACTCAAAGAATTCGGGCATTCGGTAACCGTCTGCCATGACGGGGATACGGGTTGGAAAATCCTTCAGGACAAACCTTTCGACCTTTTAATACTGGACATTATCATGCCTAAAATAAATGGTTTGGAGCTTTGCCGACTTTATCGCCAAATGTTCGGGTATCAAATCCCGGTAATCATGCTGACAGCTTTAGGAACAACCGAAGACATCGTCAAAGGACTGGATGCGGGAGCAGATGATTATCTCGTCAAACCTTTTAGTTTCCAAGAACTGGAAGCACGCATCAAAGCCCTGTTGAGACGCAACAAAGAGGTCCCTTCCAATCTATTGACATGCGATAACCTGGTATTGGACTGCAATACTCGAAAAGCCAAAAGGGGGGACATAGACATCGACCTTACCGTTAAAGAATACCGCCTGCTCGAATATTTCATGACTCATCAAGGGGTTGCCCTCTCACGTATTACCCTGCTCAAAGATGTATGGGACAAGAATTTTGATACCAATACCAATATCGTAGATGTTTACGTAAACTATCTCCGGGTAAAGATTGACCGTGACTTTGATAAAAAGCTGATTCATACAGTCGTAGGACTAGGATATATCATGAATACTTAAACTCCCAAGCACACCGGCTATGAAAATAGGTTCTAAAATAGCTCTCTTCTATACATTAATCAGTGTACTGACCACTGTCATCATCATTGCTGTATTCTATATTTTCAGTACGCAGTACATCAATAAACTTTATGCTTCTTACCTGCGTGAAAAAGCCTACCTGACCGCACAGAAGCATTGGGAAAAAGATGAAGTAGACGAACAGAGCTACCAGATTATCCAACGCAAATATGACGAACTCCTGCCCGAAGCCCATGAGATTCTTTTAAATATGGACAGTCTCTCCGAAGTGCGTGATACGCTGAATAAATACCTCACGCAACACCAGCAGGCTCTTCTGCTGGCAGGACAGGACAGCATCCCTTTCTCCTTCAAATATAAGGATCAACTGGGAGCCGCCCTTTATTATCCGGATAATGAAGGCAACTTTATCGTACTCGTCATGTCCCGGAATGCCTACGGAACAGAAATCAAGGAACACTTATTGTTGCTTTCCATATTTCTCATCTTAGCCAGTTCCGTCCTGATCTTTTTTATCGGAAAAATATATTCCGGCCGTATTCTGGTTCCCCTGCAACACATACTAAAGGAATTGAAAAGAATACGCGCCAACAGTCTGAACCGCCGATTAAAGACTACTGGCAATAATGACGAACTGGAGGACATGATAAAGACATTAAATAGTATGCTCGACCGTTTGGACAGTGCATTCAAGGCAGAAAAATCCTTTGTCAGTCACGCTTCACATGAGTTGAACAATCCGATTACTGCCATTCAGGGAGAATGTGAAATCAGTCTGCTGAAAGAAAGAAGCACGGGAGAATACATTGAATCCCTCCAACGAATTTCTTCGGAAAGCAAACGGTTATCCAGCCTGATCCGGCATCTTCTTTTTCTTTCACGACAAGAAGAAGAACTCCTGAAAAACAATATTGAAGAGATTATTCTGGCTGATATATTAAAAGAGTTGACAGCTTCCGATGAAAGAATCCATCTTCATTTGGAAGAGACAGACCGGCAGATGACTGTAAAAGCCAATCCGTATCTGTTGAAGATAGCATTAAAAAATATAATAGATAACGCCTGCAAATACTCTGATAAAGAAGTAAATGTGACTCTCTACCGGGAGCAACAACAAGTCATTCTTGATATAGAAGACCGGGGAATCGGTATTCCACAAGAAGAAATAGAACACATATTCCAGTCTTTCTATCGGGGCAGTAATACCCGGGACTATGCCGGACAAGGCATCGGACTTAGCCTGACCCTGAAAATCATTTCTGCTTATCATGCAAAGCTGGATATATCTTCAGAAATAGAAAAAGGAACAAAAGTACGGGTGATTTTTTAATCACCCTTCTTTTATCCCTTTCTCTCTCTACCTACTGAAAACTACAAATTTAATCTATGAACGTTTTTTCCACAGAATAGAAATGAACTAAATACGTCTTTGCAATAACTTTCCGTTTTTATCATATAACATTCGTTCATATACCATTTCTACGATAAGAGGAAAGACAAACAAGGCAAAGAAAGTCGCTCCTATCAATCCGCCGATAATGACAATCGCCAACGGACGTTGTGATTCCGAACCAATTCCATGACTCATGGCAGCGGGCATCAAACCGATAGCTGCCATTGCCGCTGTCATAATCACAGGGCGGATACGCGAGCGCACTCCTTCCTTAGTGGCTTTCTCCAAGGGCGAGCCGAGTTTTAGATTCGCCTTTATATCGGAAATCATAATCACCCCGTTCTGAATACAAATACCAAACAAGGCAATAAAACCGATACCGGCAGAAATGGAGAAGTTGAACTGCGTTATCAGAAGAGCCACAATACCACCCACGGCGGCAAACGGTACATTCAACAATACCAGTCCCGCATCCCGCGCATTAGAGAATAGAATAAACAGGATGATAAAGATAATAGCAATACTGATAGGGACAACCTGTGCCAGACGTTTCGTTGCACGTTGCTGGTTCTCAAAATCGCCCGTCCATTTCAGTGAATAACCTGCCGGCAAATGTACGGAAGCATTCACCTTTTTCTGCGCCTCGGCAACTGCCGTACCCATATCACGACCTCTCACCGAAAATTTCACTGCACAGAAACGAGCGTGATTATCACGGAATATCAATAACGGTCCCGTAATCGTCGTTATATCTGCCAATTCTTTGATAGGTACCATCGTTCCATCCATCGCCGGAACCAATATCTTACCTATCTCCTCTTCATTCTGACGGAATTGTTCGCTGTATCTTACCATGATATTAAACTTCCGCTCATCCTCATACAACAGTGAAGCCGATTTTCCGCCAATAGCCATTTCGATAATTGATTGCACATCTTCCTTAGCAACCCCATAACGCGCCAATTGGCGTTCATTCAACTCTATACGAAGCTCCGGCTGACCGATGTTCCGAATCACACCCAAGTCTTCAATCCCTTGAACCGTACCCAGGATTTTCTCTATCTGAACCGCATATTTCTCCGACTCATACAAATCTTTACCAAACACTTTCACCGCAATAGATCCTTTCACACCGGAAGCTGCTTCCTCCACATTATCGGTAATCGGTTGTGAGAAATTGAAGTCAATACCGGGATAAATGGATAAATCATCCTGCATCTTATCAATCAGTTCCAGTTTTGTCAACTTACTCTCCCATTCCTTTTCGGGATAAATATCAACGTGGAACTCGATATTATAGAATCCGGTAGCATCTGTACCGTCATTCGGTCGTCCGGTTTGCGACAGCACTTGCCGCACTTCCGGAAACGTTAATAGTTTCTTTCTCATTTTATTGGCAAGAGTCACCGATTCATCCAACGAAATGCTCTGTGGCAAGGTAGCACGAATATAGATAGATCCCTCATTCAACTGCGGAAGGAACTCCGTACCCAGGAAAGAGAAAAGCCATAATCCGACACCTGCTATTACGGTTGCCATTCCGATAGTCAGCTTCCTGTGCGCATAGAATAAATCAAAAAGAGCCGAACACTTTGCATTGATAAAATGGACAAAACGGTTATTTTTCTCACGAACATTCTTTTTCAGTAACATGGAAGACATCACCGGAACCAATGTCAATGTAAAGATCAAAGCTCCCAACAGTGCAAAGCCCAACGTGTATGCCAAAGGAGAGAACATCTTTCCTTCTACCTTCTGGAAAGAGAAGATAGGAATCAATGCAGTGATGATAATCAATTTGGAGAAGAAAACCGCTTTTGCCTTGTCTTTTGCCGTGTGACGGATCAAGCCCATTTTAGACATCACATTAAAAGCCGGCATCCCCACTTCCCTCGCTTTCTTGTCCAAAGCCACAAACACTCCTTCCACCATCACCACGGCCCCATCAATAATAATACCGAAGTCTATGGCTCCCATAGAAAGCAGATTGGCGGACATTCCCATCACCCGTAAACAGATAAATGCGAACAAAAGGGCTAATGGGATAACGACAGCAACAATCACGGTAGTCCGCCAATCTGCCATAAAGATCAATACAATAAACGTAACCAATAATATTCCTTCAATCAGGTTATGCGTCACAGTCTTTACCGCCAGATTCACCAAGTCCTCCCGGTCATAGAATGCCACTATCTTCACATCTTTCGGAAGCACATTCTGATTCAAGTCTTCTATTTTATCTTTCAGGTTTGCAATCACCTCACCCGGATTCTCTCCTTTCCGCATGACTACAATCCCCTGTACAACATCATTTTCATCCATTCGGCCCACTTGTCCCAGACGAGGCAGACAGGATTCGTGTACATCGGCAAGATTCTTCACCAGAATCGGAGTGCCATTGATGTTTTTCACTACGATATTTCTCAATTCATCCAGATCGTTAATCAAACCGATTCCACGAACCACATAAGCTTGCGAACTTTTAGTGATAACATCTCCTCCTACATTGATATTACTTTTAGCTATCGCATCATACAGTTCCAAAGAGGTAATGCCATAATTAATCAACTGGTGAGGATTCACACTTACCTCAAACGTCTTCACCTCTCCGCCGAAGCTCACAATATCCGCTACGCCGGATACTGAACGGAGATTACGTTCAATCACCCAATCCTGAATCGTTTTCAGTTCCCGCACACTGCGCTTGTCACTACGAAGCGTATAACGGAATATTTCTCCCGTCGGTCCATACAGAGGTTGTACTTCTGGAGTTACCCCGTCCGGAAGGTCGGCATCATTCAATAAATTATATACCTGTTGACGTGCTGTGAAATCATCGACACGATCTTCAAACATTACATTGATGACAGAAAGCCCGAAAAGAGTGGTGGAACGAATATCCGTTTTCTTCTGAACGGGATTCATCGCAATCTCAACAGGAATGGTGATAAACTTCTCTACCTCTTCGGCACTACGTCCCGGCCATTGTGTGATAATCGTCACTTTCGTATTTGTCACATCCGGGAAAGCATCTATCGGAGTATGTTTAAAGGAAACAGCTCCGGCTATAACGGCAATCGCTGTACAGAAGAAAATAAAGAATTTATTTTTCAGCGAGAAAGCCACTATATTATCTATGAATTTGTGCATACTATTTTCTGTTTTTAATCTGCATTCAACGCATTATATACCAACAATACATTATTATTCAGCACTCTGTCTCCCTCGGAAAGTCCCGAACGGATATAGCACTCCTTGCTCAACTGCTTGTACACATCCACCTCTTTCACCTGCAAACGCTGATCCGGCTCCACCACGACCACATAATTCTTTCCTCCTTCAAATACCAGTGCATGAGCATCGATACGAGGCATAGAAGTTCCATCCGCTTTACATTTCACACTTACATTCGTAAACATCCCCGGTTTCAACAAATATTCTTCATTCTTCAATTTGATGCGGACATTCATCGTTTTACTTTCACTATTCAACAAATGATACACCTTATCAATCGTACCGGCAAACATCTTATCCGGATAAGCCAACGTAGAAATGCGTACGGAGGCACCTTCGGAAACCTTACTGATATCGCTTTCATACACATCCGCCATCACCCATACGTCTGACAACCCCGAAATCGTGAACAGCACTTCACTCTGATCCGGACGCAACTGCATATCCCTGCTGATTTGTTTCTCCACAATAAACCCCGAAACAGGAGATTTCAGCTGATAATAAGCATTTCCGGAGAAATTATAAATAGAGAAAACATCCTTTATTCTTCTTTCTTCGGCTTCGGCACTTGTCAACTCCTGCTTCGCCTGAAGTACATCTTTATCCGAAGCCATGCCGGAAGCATACATATCCTGCGTAGCATCCATATTTCTGCGTGCCAGCAATAATTGTTGTTCCGCCTCTTTCAATTGCTTTTCATAATCTGCCACTTCTCCACTGCGGATGACTGCCAATACATCTCCCTTACGAACAAAGTCTCCTATTTCAGCCTTCAATTCTGTTACCGTACCTCCAAACATCGGATATACATGTGCCACCTGATTCTCATTAAAAGTGACCCGCCCGTTCAATGTCAGTTCGTCAATCACCTCTTGAACGTGAACCGTATCGACAGATACAATTCTCAACAAGCTATCTGTCAGGCATAAGGCAGCCGGTTCAACATTCGTTTGTTCTCCTTTACCGGAGCATGCTCCCAATACGGTAGTAAGCAATATGCAAGGAAGGAATTTATTCCAGTTCATAGTCTTTGATAATTTATGAATATTAGTAGTTCAATATAGTTTGTCCGATAGTTGTATTCAGGTTTTCCATCGCCAGGAAAACATCTTTCTTTATTTCATGCAACTGAATACAAGTTTCTTTATAGCTGTCATAGTAATCGATAAACTCCAATAAACTGATATTTCGTTTCTTAAAGTTTTCATTCACTCCCGCAATCAATTTTTCAAAGTTACGTTCCAGTTCCATATTGGTAGATTGATAAAGCTGAACTGCTTTATCCAGTGAAGCATAAGCGGTATAAAGCTCCATATCCGCACGGTTAGCCGCATTTTCCTGTTCCGCTCCTGCCTGCTGGATACTAAAACGGGCAGCTTTCACATTTCCCTGGTTGCGGTTGAAAATAGGTACTGACAAGCTCACTCCTATTGCAAAATAGTTATTGATAAAGTTTCCGGCACGGTCATAACTACCATTCACCGAAAATTCCGGAAATGCCATTGATTTCTGCAATTTCAGATTTGCACGGGAAGCACTGACCGTACTCCGGGCAATCTTGAGATCCGGCCGTTCATTCACCATCGCTTTCAAGTCGGCGAACGATAGTTGAGACAAATCCAATTGCTTCAACACCTCTTCATCCAGTGATAACTCAACCATCGTGTCTCCCGGAAGATTTAACAAGACATTAAGTTCCCCTCTAAGGGTCAACAACTCGTTTTCCCGTTCGTTCTTCTCTTTTTTCAAAGAGAACAGCATAGATTCCAGACGGGACATTTCCATCAATGAAATATTTCCTTTCTCCTGTTGCAGTTTCATTCCGGCAAGTAACTCTTGCAGAGAATTCACTTCCTTCTCATAAATGGATATGGATTTCGAGAGAAAATAGACTTGTACAAACTTCTCATTCAGCTCCTGACGAAGTGTCCTCATCACCTCTTCAAACTGATATTCTGCTATTTCCTTGTTGATTTTCTCCAGTTTCACCTGCTTATTCCGTTGTCCGGCAAGACGAATTACCTGTTCAATTCCCACAACCATTTCGCCCTCCTTACCAAAATCAAAATACTTTCCGTTCAGGCGGTTATAAACATTCTGTTCTAACGAGATTACCGGATTCTCAAATAATTTGGCTTGCAGCACTTGTGCCTGTGCCATATCAATGTTATACCGTTCGGCTATCAGTGATAAATTACGTTCCAGAAAACGTTGTTCCGCCTCTTTCAGCGTTAATGTTCCTGTGGTAGCCTGTTGCGCGCATATTCCTCCTGTCAGCAGAAGAAAAAAAGAAATTAGAAATACTCTGTTCATTACTATATTTATCTTTATGACCTTATTGTAGTTGTTGCGGCAAAATTACAATTCTGTAGCCGGAGAGACGGGAAAAAGTCATTATAAGCCTCTCATATCAGATTAGAATTTGATTAGAAAACATCCATAGAAGGAAGAATTGTAAACACAACAGGAAAAATGGCTATCCTTCTTTTATCCCAACTCCCCTATCTTTGCAGTAGAGAAAATGAAATGAACCATTAAAAATAGAATATATGAAAATAATAGATTTAACCAAAGATAGTTTTGTAGAGAAGGTAGCTGATTATCAATCTTATCCTGATAACTGGAACTTCAAAGGGAATAAACCTTGCCTGGTCGATTTTCATGCCCCGTGGTGCGTCTATTGCAAAGCGTTATCGCCTATATTAGACCAACTAGCTAAAGAATACGAAGGGAAATTAGATATTTATAAAGTAGATGTCGATCAGGAACCGGAATTGGAAAGTGCATTTAAAATCCGCACCATTCCCAACCTGTTACTTTGCCCGCTGAACGGCAAACCGACAATGAAATTAGGTACAATGAATAAAAACCAATTGAAAGAACTGATAGAAACCAGTTTACTTTCAGAATAAAAATACATTAAAAGTCCGGGATACTTCTGATGATGATAAACTGCCGGACTTTTGATATCATACAGAACATTGGCTTTTATAATAGGGAGTGTGTCAAAACGCAGATTAACGCAAATTATCGCAGAAATAATTTTATAAGTCATTGATTAATATATCAATATAAATGAAATAATCTGCGATAATTTGCGTTAATCTGCGTTTTATTATTCATTATGACCCTCCTCTTTGGAGATTATTTCAACTATTCTTTATGCAACAGAATATCAGTTCCCGGAACAATCTTTCCCATCGACCATACACATCGTACATTCAACTCCTTATCAAGAATCACAATATCGGCATCCTTTCCCTTTGCCAACGCCCCTTTCCGGTCACTCACTCCAATTAAACGGGCAGGAGTTTCAGAAGCCATACGCACAGCATCTTCCAAAGGAATATTGGCTTTCTTTACCATGGTGCGAACCAATACATCCATCGTAGCCAGGCTACCGGCCAATGCAGAATGATCTGCCATCTTACATACGCCGTCCTCTATGATATAACGAGGATCAATCGGTTCATTCCCTTCATAAGCGGCATACGCCAAAGCATCGGTAACAAGGCAGGTATTCTCCACGCCTTTCAACTTATAAACCAGTTTCAGGATAGTGGCAGGCAGATGAATACCATCCGCAATCACTTCCACAGTCATTCCATCCGTCAGATACACACTTTCCACTGTACCCTCATATTTATATTCACGACGTTTATGGAAACCCGGCATCGCATTATAAAAATGAGCAGCATGAGAAAATCCTACTGCAAATGCAGCTTTAATTTCATCGTATTCGGCTTCGGTATGTGTAACAGCAGTCATAATTCCTTTCGAACGGGTATACTTTGCAAAATCATGTGCACCGGGCAGTTCGGGACTAATATCCCAACGTCTGATACAAGACGTACGCTCCAACAAAGGAATATATTCATTTTCATCCGGAGTTTTCAGAAAACCGTCATACTGCGTACCCGCCATCTTCGGATTCAGATATGGGCCTTCGATATGCAGACCGAGAATCGGAGAATCCTTCTCTTTCATCAAGTGCTCACATACATCGACTGCCTGGTAGATTCTTTCGAATGAAGTAGAGGACAAAGTAGGAAATATAACGGTAGCACCATGTTTCAGATGTGCATTGGTTGCGGTGCGGAAAGCCTCTTCCGTTGCTTCCGTATAATCATGCCCACCACCTCCATGTGCATGCATACTTACGAATCCGGGCACTATCGTCATCCCTCTGGCATCAATAACCGTTGCACCGATAACCGCTAAATCACTATTAGTTACCTCTAATATTTTTCCATCACAAATCAATACGGAACCATCTTTCAACCAGCCTTGCGGGGTCAATATTCTTCCATTTATTATTTGAGTCAACATAGTTTTCGTTATTTATTAGATTTAAAACAGTTTATTGGTGCCTTCTACCAGTTCTCCCATCGCCCATACAGCTCTCACATTCAAGTCTCTGTCTAAAGCAATTATATCGGCATCCTTGCCACGCTCCAGCGTTCCTTTACGGTCGAGTACTCCCATAATCCGGGCAGGAGTTTCGGAGGCCATTCTCACGGCATCCTCCAAAGGTATTTCCGCCTTCTGCACCATGGTACGAATCAGTCGATCCATCGTTGCAATACTTCCCGCCAGTGCTGAATGGTCTGCCAGCTTACATACTCCGTCCTCGATAATCACACGCGGATCAAAAGCCACCTGACTATCACTGGCGGCACAAGCCAATGCATCCGTTATCAGACAAGTGCGTTCCACTCCTTTTATCTTGTAAACAAGGCGCAAGATTGTTGGAGGCACATGAATACCGTCTGCCACCACTTCCACTGTCATATCATCAATCAGATAAATACTTTCTACCGTACCTT
>OGXC01001780.1_pt1 | contig 15956 bp, 13 predicted proteins | sample 1576201 | NCBI WGS metagenome assembly OGXC01 (sample SAMEA3541562, study PRJEB24748) | human gut metagenome | biome: human gut; feature: human-associated habitat; material: faeces | place: China | collected 2012 | reverse complement strand
ATATTCTGCTCGTGTTCATCGGAGGCACGGCGAAAACCTCTCCGCCAAACTCCTCCATTTTTTGATCAAGCAGGCCGAAGAGGATCCCCCATCCTTGATCTAGGATGGCGGCGTTGAGGCCGCTCTTCTGCCTGACGTTTGTGCCGGGCTCCTCAAGGGTTCCTTTCGCCGAGGCGGTCATGTTCTTGATCCTCAGGTCCTCACGATAGACAACCGCGTGGTTTTTGCAGATGTCGGTCGTAAGCTTCTGAAGATGATCACGACGCGTGTCGGCGATCTCCTTGTGGAGCACAGCGATTTTTTGCTGCTGTTTTTTCCAGTTTTCACTGTGCGGCACCATGCGCTTGAGGCGCCGCTGCATTTTGGCGAGCTTGTCCTTGGAGCTGCGAAAGGCATCGACAGGAAGATAGATCTTGCCGTTCGAGAGGGCGGCGGTCTTCTTCACGCCCGCATCAAGGCCAATCTCCCGGCCCGCTTTAGGATGCACGGGAGCTTCGACTTCTGGTCAGGCTGTGCAGGGGATTATAAACGAGGATTGGAAATCTTGGGCATCGGAGTCATTGACATCGACAACCACGAATGCATGACTTTAGGTTCCATTCAGACGCCGGATTGTAAGACCTTGGATAATATGGGTAAGAACCTGGTTGACTGGTATAGCAACTATCTTATCAGTAGAAACGACAAGCTACAGAGCCTATCCAAAACGCTGGTCGCAGACGCGTTCTTTTCCAAGGAAACTTTCATAACACCTATGCGTGAGAGCGATTTCCATGTCATCAGCCGCTTCAGGAATGACGTAGTCCTGTACTATCCAACGTTGGAAAAGAAAACAGGAAAACGTGGTCATCCCAAGTGGTTTGACGGCAGGATTGACTTTGCCAATCCAGATCTGACCCGGTGCAAAGAATACGAGGTGAACAAGGGAAAGCTATACGGATTGAGGGTATATGCGAAAGCTCTCAAAAGGTATGTTTCCTTAGCCCTCTGGTATCCGATGGACGGGAGGACAGACAAGTGGCAGCTTTATTTCTCCACAGACGATTCCATGGATGGACGATAAGTCCTGGATTATTACAGAACCAGGTTCCAATTGGAATTTTGCTTTAGAGATGGAAAGCAGCATGCAGGAATCACCAACTGTCAGTCAACTGACTTCAGAAAGTTGGATTTTCACTTCAATGCATCGCTTGCCGCTGTCAACTTGACCAAAGCGGCATGTAAGAGGCTCGGAATAGCCTATTCCATATCCTCTTGCAAGTCATTCATACACAATGCTTATATGCTTGAACGATTTATTTGCGTGTTTGGGATTAACCCAGACACGCAAGTTATTGACAAACTTTTCAAAGAACTCATTTTATTTACTGTCAGAGCCGCTTAGGCTTGGCAAATTTTTAACGAACTATTGTTATAGTATTTCCTAAACTAACGAGAGTTCGATCTAAGAATAGATATAATCTATTGTTAAATAGGAATATAGCGATAAAAGTATTAAATTTATAGAACTGAATATAACATTTAAACGATTATCACTATCTTCTCAAAGTCTAAAATTACAGAGATTTATTGTATGGCCGATGATTTTTGCGAGGAATTTGCGTTATAACAGGAGAAATATATGATTGAAGACAAGAAGAGCGGGTATCGTAACAAGCCCAATCGTATGAGCGAGCTGAGATTATGGTCATTTTTATCCTGTTTCATTCGGGAGGTTTCCGCTGTTTCAAGCATTATCACAAGGAATATGTCCGTAAACATCTGAAACACCTGTTTTCACGCCAGGTGTCCTATAACCGTTTCGTGGAACTGAAGAAGGAAGCATGGTTTCCCTCTGAGCATTTTCATCAAGAAGGTCCCGTTGGGAACCTGTACATGTATTAGTCTCGTCGACTCTATCCCCCTTTGGTGTATGTCGTAATCAGAGGATTCTGATTCATAAGACATTTGAGAGGATTGCAGTGCGTGGAAAATCTCCTATGGGATGGTTCTTCTGATTTAAGTTACATTTAATAACCAATGACAAAAGTGAAATTGTTAATTTCATGTTTACACATGGAAATATAGATGACCGTGAGCCATTGAAACAATGATAAGTTCCTATAGAACATCAAAGGGAAACTATGTACGGACAAGGGATATATCGGTCAGGCTCTGCTCGAGAGTCTCTTTCTTAACGGTAGACCGCTTGTCACTAAAGTTAAAAACAGCGTGAGAAACTCCCTGATAAGTATTGCTGACAAGATTCAGCCCAGAAAAAGAACCTTGATTGAAACGGCCAATGATGAATTGAAGGACATTGCACAGATTGAACATTTTTCAGACATCGTTTTTTAATTCATTGTCAGCTATCGCAGCATACTGCTTTTTGAACAAGAAACCCGCCTAAAGTTCATCGACGACGGGTGACTTGCTATTTTCTGATTTTACATCGAACTCACGTTATATAACGATTATAAATCGTATGAAAAAATATTTACATTTTTTCTTCTTTTTGTTTAGGAGATATCTTGGCTTATGTCTCTTATGTATAAAAAGAGTTATGGAAAGTCGTTTTTGCCCCAAAATAAATGAATCTGTTCTCTTGCGTTACTTTACAAAACAGTTAACGGATAGAGAGGCTGAGTGTGTGGAAGAGTGGATACAAGCATCGGAGAAAAATAGACAAATTGCTCGTGATGTGCATTATATTCTATTCGCTACAACGACATGGTCTAATTTAAGAAAAACATCATCGGAGAAAGCTTTACGACAGGTCAAAAGGAAAATGCTTCGTAAGCGATCTTGGTTATTTGTTAAAACAAGGTTTCAACAAACCGCAGCTATTCTTTTGATCATTTTATTATCCAGCGTGAGTATCTATCTGTTGAAAAAGGACTCAAGGCAACTAGAGTGGATCGAGGTACGAATGAATTCAGGAATGACAGGTACGATCATGCTGCCAGATGGATCTAAGGTTTGGCTGAACTCAAATACACATATCAAGTATCCCTCTGAATTTGCTCAAGATCGACGGGAGGTAGAGTTGAATGGAGAAGCCTATTTTTCGGTGGAGAGAGACCCGAATCGTAAATTTATAGTTCATTCAGTTGAGGATCAAGTTACGATAGAGGTACTTGGTACGGATTTTAATGTCGATGCGTATAAGGATAATGGATTTGTCTCGGCCACATTGATCTCAGGATCGATCCGGTTGTCATACGTAAATGCGGAGAAGGAGAAGCGTTGTTTATTGATGCGACCAGAAGATAAGGTGATATACGATCGAGTCCAAAAAAATGTAGATATGTGCAAAACGGATGTGGAAAGGGACATTTCTTGGAGAGATGGTACGATACTCTTGAGAGACACTCCATTAGATGAGGTCTTATGGACATTGAGCAAATGTTTCAATGTTGAATTTGAGGTGAGAGGCGATCATTTACGATCCTGTTCTTTTACTGGGGTATTTAAGAATATGAGATTGGATCGGATTTTAGAGCATTTTAAAATAGCCTCTCATATAAACTATTCCATAGAGCAAGAGGTTGGAGGAAATGGTGAGGTATTGAAAAAGAGAGTGATACTTTATTAATTGTTTAATCTTTAAATTCTAAAAATATGAATGAAACATATTCTTGACTTAGACAGAAACTTGGTTGTATCCAGACCTGGAGAATCATTATCATGACGTTTTAATCTTAAAAAAAATTTAAATCTATGGGAAACATCTATAACAGTTGTAGATTGCCATTAAGGATGAAGTTAGCTGGCATGTTGTTAATGGGATCAATCAGTATGGGGTATGGTATTACTGAGCGTAGGCAGTCTGCCTCTTTATTTATTGAAGTTAATAATGAATCGGTTCAGAATGTATTAAAGGAGATCGAATGTCAATCCGAGTACAGCTTTTTTTATGATAATCAAAAAATAAACACCAGTAGGAAGGTCTCTATTAGAAGCGATGGCGAAGATGTGTTTTCGATACTTGAAGAGTTGTTTGAGGATACCAACGTTACGTATAAAGTTTTGGACAATAGTATTATATTGTCGGTGACGGATTCGAATCCTGCAAAAGGAATAAAAGAGAAGCTGCAATCATATAGAAAAGTCACAGGTGTCATTACGGATCCGCAAGGGGAACCAATTATTGGAGCTAATGTCGTAGTGAAGGGTACTACGCTAGGTACGATTACCGGACTGGATGGTGATTTTAGCTTGGAGGTACCGGATAGGGCGGTTTTATTGATTTCCTTTATAGGTTATGTACAAAAAGAGGTTACGATAAATAAATCCTCAGTGTATAGAGTTAAACTACAGGAAGATACTCAGAAATTAGACGAGGTAATCGTTACGGCGTTAGGTATCAAGAGAGAGGAAAAGGCATTAGGTTATTCTGTGCAAAAGGTCGGTAGTGAGGAACTTACGGCTGTTAAGGGTACGGATGTGGCTACAAGCTTAACGGGAAAGATAGCGGGTTTGTCTATCAATAATAGCTCCGAGATCTCAGAGGCTCCGGAATTGCAATTAAGGGGTGAGAATCCATTGATAGTAGTGGATGGTGTGGCTTATGGCAATTTTACATTGAGTGATATCAGTGCGGATGATATCGAAAGTATTGATGTCTTGAAGGGAGCTACTGCTTCGGCTTTATATGGCGTACGAGGGCGTGCCGGTGCTGTAATGATTACCACAAAGAGAGGAAAATCAGGAGAACTGACCGTGAATGTGTCAAATAATACTATGTTTCAAGCGGGGTATTTACGTTTGCCAGAGGTGCAATCTAGTTATAGTACAGGAAACTATGGCCGTATGGAGTATAATAGTGGTTATGTCTGGGGTGATTATATGGACGGCCGTGAGGTTGAGCAATATGATCCGGAGACAATGACCATGCGAGTGATGCCCTTGGTTTCCAAAGGACGTGACAATGTGAAGAATTTTATGCGTCCTGGCTTGGTGACCAATACAAATGTAAATGTATCTCAATCTGGAGAACTGGGTGGTTTTCGTGTATCAGCCACGCAGGTGCATCAGAATGGACAGTATCCCAATTCTTCATTGGATAAGTATATCGTGAATATGAGTGGGAATATTACCTATAAGAAGTTCAAACTGGATGCGGGAATGTCTTATAAGAAGATGAAGTCACCCAATATGCCGGTAGTGGATTATGGTGGAGGTAACATCCTTTATAATATGCTGATTTGGGGAGGTACGGAATATGACATTCGTGATTTCAAAAATTATTGGAAGGTTCCGGATCAGCAGCAAAATTGGGGTTTTTCTGCTTGGTATGATAATCCTTATTTCTTAATGAACGAGCGAATTGATTCGAGAGATAATAATCTGTTCAATGCGAATGCTACCTTGAGTTACGATATCATGAAGAATCTTAAGGTAACTTTACGTTCCGGTTTCGACAATTATGATAACGGCACGGAAAAGCGTCGTTCAGTGGGTGATAGCGGCGAAAAACGTGGTTATTATGAATATCGAAAAAAGGGGGGATCTTCTTTCAATAATGACTTGATTGTGAATGGTGATTTTACATGGAAATATTTTACAGTTGATGCGATTGTGGGATTATCTTCTTTTTGGTACAAGCAGGATGATCTAGACTCTTGGACGCGTGGAGGTTTGTCAGTTCCCGGTTTTTATTCTTTAAATGCTTCTGTTGAGCGTCCTGGTACTTCTAAGGAGATAAAGGAGAAGGCTTTGTACAGTATATATGGAAAAGTTGGTTTGTCTTGGAAGAGCGCAATTTATGTGGATTTGACGGCTCGTAACGACTGGTCATCCACACTTCCCTCTGATTCTCGCTCCTATTTTTATCCTTCTGTTTCTGGAAGTTTTATACCGACTGCGTTTTATAACCCGCTTGAGGAGGTATTGGATTTTTGGAAGGTTCGTGCATCATGGACTGTCGCAAAAAAAGATCTATCTGAGTATGAGATCAATAGGGTGTTTGACGTGAATACGGATGTATGGAATGGTATGTCTACTGCTGGTTATCCTTCCAAATTACGAGATCCGAATATCAAGCCGGAAACGGAGGCCTCTTATGAGTTTGGTACAGATTTTCGTTTTTTCAACAATCGTTTGGGATTTGATTATACCTTCTTCAGTCGCTTGCGTTATGATCGTTTGATTGAAGCGGATATATCTGAGGCTTCTGGAGCCAAGAAGATTATAACCAATACCGCAGAAGAGTTACGTCAGAGAGGTATGGAGTTTACGCTTACCGGAAAACCGATCGTGACAAAAGAGTTTCAATGGGAAAGCGCTTTGAATGTTGCTTATTGGCATTGGTATTATGATAAGCTAGATCCTGTATACAGTTCGCAAGATCCCCGTATTGGTGTTGGAGAGCGTTATGATAAATATTTTTTCACGGATTGGGAAACTGATCATGCCGGGAATATCGTTCATCAAGCGGGACTTCCGGTGAAGAACAAGTATCAATCTGTTATAGGATATAAGGATCCGAAGTGTATTTTAGGCTGGACAAACCGTTTTTTCTACAAAGGGTTTGATTTGAGTGTCTCGATCGATGGTCGTATCGGAGGTGTGATGTACTCATGGACGGAACAGGCCATGTGGCATTCCGGTGTTCATCCCGATAGCGATAATCGCTGGCGTTATGACGAGGTGGTAAATGGTAAGCAAAATTACATAGGGTCGGGCGTAAAGGTTGTAAGTGGCTCGGCTTCTTATGATCCGTATGGAAAAGTTTTGGAAGATACTCGTGTGTTTGCTCCAAATGATGTTCCTGTGTCTTATCAAAATTACACGATGAATTATAATGAGAATCCTTGGGATCATGATGCTCGTCAAAATATCAAGAATGGCTCGTTCTTGAAACTAAGAGAAGTAGCATTAAATTATACACTTCCCGCAACGATCGCTCAAAAACTCTTGATGAAGAAAGTGAGAGTTGGTGTTATCGGACAGAATCTGTTAATGTGGACGAAAGAATTTAAATTTTCTGATCCGGATCGTGGTAAGGAGAACTTAAATACTCCGACTTCTCGTTATGTTGGTTTTAATATTGATTTAACTTTTTAAGTACAAATAGAATATGAAGAAGATATTTTCTACCTTATTGATATCTTTGGCGTTTTGCTCATGTGGCGATTTTGATGAGATCAATTTGAATCCTGATACGCCAACAACGGTAACTCCGGATTTCTTGGCAACCAATGTCATATTGAAAACGACAGAGAGTATTACAGGCAAGCATTTTTTTGATAATTCTTGGTTGTTAAAAACTTCTTCTTGTACGGAACACATGGAGTGGTACCTTTACAATAAGTTTGAACGTTCCAGTTTTTCTCGGTATGGTTATTTGACAGACTCAAAGAAAATGTTAGAGCTGGCTGTGGGTAGTGAAACATTGTCGGAGGAGGAGAAAAATGCTTATCGTGCGTTGAATTTGTTTATTCGCTCTTATGCTTTTTATGAGACTACGATGGAGATGGGGGATATACCTTGTTCGGAAGCCTTGAAGGGTGAGGGTGATGGTATTTTTTCTCCTAAATATGATACGCAGGAAGAAGTGTTCCTTACTATCTTGAATGATTTGCGTGAGTCTTCCCGATTATTTGCCAGTGCTGCAACCTTTAAGGGAGATCCTGTATATAATGGAGATCCTTTGTTGTGGCGGAAGAATGTGAATAGTTTTACGCTACGAGTCTTGAACATGTTGAGCAAGAAGCAAACGGTAGGTAGTATAAATGTACGTGACTTGTTTGAGCAAGTAGCTAAGGAGCCTTTGATGGAAAATGAGGGAGAATCTTATCAACGTGTTTATGATGCGGGTAAAAGTTCGCAGTGGTATCCGTTTTATTTTGAAAAACAAAATTATTGGTCGTATCCGGTGATGAGCTCTTTCTTAGTGGATATGATGAAAGAGTTGCAAGATCGTCGTTTGTTTTATTACGCAGAACCTGCCCCTCGATTTAAGGATGCTCCTGCCGATTCGTTTGATTCTTATAGTGGCGTAAATCCTGTATTGGAGTATGGCCTGGTGCAAGCGGAGTTCGCAGGGGGATTGCATTCTCATTTCAATGAGCGTTATCATCGTGTGCCCGAAGGAGAACCTGTTAAATTTATCGCTTATTCTGAGATACAATTTGTTTTAGCGGAGGCGGCTTTACGGGGATGGAAAACTCCGGCAACGGCACGGCAACATTATGAGAATGGCGTACGTGCCGCTATGCTGTTTACTTTCGAGCATACGCCGGAAGCTTATCGGCATGGAGTGACGATTGATGAAGCGTACATTAACGAATATTTGAGTGGTAAGGCTAATTTTGATGAGTCTAAGGGCTTGGAGCAGATCATGAACCAAAAATTGATAGGCTTTTTTGCCCAGTTAGGTTTTAATGGATATTATGACTATCGTCGTACGGGATATCCCCGTATTCCGATTGATCCGGCAACTAACATGAATGAGGTAAATACACAATTACCTCTCCGCTGGATGTATCCAAGTAGTGAGTATTCACAGAATCGTGAAAATATAGAAGCCGCTATAGAGCGTCAGTTTGGTGGTATTGACACTCCGAATGAGGTAATGTGGCTGTTAAAGTAGGAAAGGAATGAGATGAGATCTGTTTTTATATTGTTGGTGGCGGTCGTTATGACCGCCTGCCAATCTTCGAGGAAAGAGCTGAAGGTGCTTCAATTCAATATTTGGCAAGAAGGGACCTCAGTGGAGAATGGCTATTGGGGGATAGTGGACAATATCGTTGAATTGAGTCCGGACTTGATTACTTTTAGTGAGGTCCGTAATTACAATGGCATCTCTTTTATTTCTCGTTTGGTGACGGATTTGGAAAAAAGGGGGATGAGGTATTATGGAAAGGAAAGTGTGAGTACGGGGATTTTGTCAAAATATGAGATTCAGTCGCAAGAAGTGGTTTTTCCCTTGAAAAACGATCGTGGATCAGTGATTAAGGCAATGTTTCAAATTGAAGGTGAAGAGATTGTCCTCTATTCCGCCCACTTGGATTGGATGAATTGTTCATATTACTTACCGAGGGGATATGATGGTTGTACTTGGAAGAAGATGAAACAGCCTGTGGTTGACGTTGATTCCATATTGGCGGATAACAAGGCTTCTTTTCGGGATGATGAGGTGCGGGCGATTGTTGAGGATGCGCGGAAAGAACGAGAACATGGGCGAATTGTTATGATTGGTGGCGATTTTAACGAACCTTCCCACTTGGATTGGCAAGCCGATACGAAAGATATTCGTGAACATCGAGGAATGGTTGTAAATTGGGATTGTTCTAAGATATTGATAGAGGATGGCTATAAAGATACTTTCCGAGAGATTTATCCGAATCCGGTTATTTATCCAGGATTTACATTTCCAACAAATAATATTGAGGTTGATTTAAAGAAGTTGACTTGGGCTCCGGAAGCAGACGATCGGGAGAGGATTGATTTTATTTATTATTATCCGAATAAAGCTGTCGCGCTAAAGGACGTTCGTATCGTTGGAGCAGAAGGGGCTGTCTTATATGGTGAGCGCATAGAGAGAGACAAAGATAGCCAAGATTCTTTTATTGCTCCAGCTGGCACATGGCCTAGCGATCATAAAGCCTTGTTGGCTACGTTTGTATTAAAATAGGAACCCGATCATGCGAACAGGGAAAGCCATCTTTTATATACTTTAACTCCTTTGCGGATGGCAAGCCGCAGCACAGGAACTAGCGATGCCCGAAGGCTTATCGACAGACGGTAAGGAGGGAGGCTATGTGGATAAAGTCGGTAATCAAGCCTATATCTATACCGGGGAGTTGGAACCTCCGTACCTAAACCGTCTGGAAGGGCACCCTTATCTGGATACGAGGAATTACCGGAAGGGAGCGTTGGCTTTTGACGGGGGCGTATATCCTGGGATAGGGATGCGTTTGAACGTGTATATCGAACGGCTGATCGTGCTTTCGCCGGATCGGCGGTTGCATGTGATTGTCCCCCCGGAACGGATACCGCGATGTGGATTGATGAAGTTATTGACCGCTCTCCGCGGAACTACAGGTCACGCATGAGGCTTTCAAATCATCGTTCCAATCCTTATTTTCCGAAAGTTCGACGTTTTTTAATTCATGCACCTTGTCGCAGAGTTCATTTTCGCTCAAGCTCTTGATGTCAGTTGTGTCGCCATAAAAGTGACGATGCAGCCATAAGGTGTATTTGTACCCTTGTTTGTCGTTGTCAAAGATGCTTCGAAGCTCTTTCACCCGATTCTTCTCAAGGATTAGGCGTAACAGCTTCATCTGTCCTTCCGTGAATGTTCCCTCTGTAGATACATATACAAGATTGAGATTGCTTCCGGAATGGAGTAATTGATAGTGGGAGATGCAGTCTATAAACGACTCCCTGATGTAGAGAATGTCTATCGGGCGGCTTTTATCGTGGTTGCTGGTTGCCAAACAGCCGAACTTGCCGCCAATGACTCCCTTAAAGGCTTCATTCCGTTGTGAAATGGCTTCCACGCCTTTTTCACTGTACATCTTCACACATACATTCCGATAGATGCTTCCTAGTTTTTTTACCTCACGAATAAAAAACGTGTTATTGAACACCGGGCTTTCAACGCTCTCTTTTGAGATACCTCTTTTCCGGAGATAGTTACCCTTGTAGGGTTGTAGCTGACGCAAGTAGAATTGAAGCTCGTCCGGTCTCATGCTTGTGTTGCTTACATCATACCGGCTTTTTTCGGGTGTCGTGATACGGTTGGTGCTGATGTAGTTCTGAAGGATCTCCCCTACCTCACGCAAGGTCGGCATTTTTCCGGTTGTTTCAAACAAGTGCTCTTGCATCAGGTCCATGATGCTACGGCCACGCACGTTGTCACTATGCACATCCCAATAAGTATATTGGTTCTGTGAGTTCCGCTTGATGACAATGGTGTGCGTTCCGTTGCTCATCTTAGGACAGGCGTTGGAAGAGCCTTCCACGATTTTCCATCCCAGTTCCAGCAGGAAATCGGGCAGAGAAATGGTTGTTTTTATCTGGTTGAAATCGACTTTCATACGATTGGTGGATGGCTAGATGGTTTCTATAATATCTTCTGGAAGAAAGTATCGGATTGTTTCCTGATGCTCTGGTTTTTGCTTTAGAAAAAGGGCAAGATGCACTTCCTGGCCGTCTTTGATAAACGGGAGATGGGTAGCTTTCCCTTTTGTCAAATAACCAATATAAGATAACTGCAAAACAACAGTAGAAGATGATACCTCTAAAGTATATTTGCCATCCATATCTGTCACTGTCCCGTTTGCCGTTCCTTTCTCTATTACGTTCGCTCCTATTATCGGTTCACCATTTTCATCCTTTACAATACCACTTACCGTTTTTTTATTCTGCGATACACTTGGCTGTAAAACTAATTCTGTCGACAAAATAACCTTCTTATCCACTACCGAATACTTTACATTCGTTCCGGAAAAGATATGATCTAAGACTTTGAATATATCACTGTTTTCAGCATCAATCGAAACTTTACGATTCAGGTCGACATGCTTCGTGTTGAAAAAGAACGAAAACTCAGATTGGTTTTCTATTTCATCCAATACGGTTTGAACCGTTTGATTCTGCATTTTCAGGTTAACAGTTGCATTCTGAGCATAGCTATTTGCAGCTTGTGCCAAGCCAATCGAACAGAACAACAAGAATATGTATAACTTCATAACTCTTGGAATTTTGTTTAAGGTAAACCAAAATAACTCTGATACTACCCAAAACTGTTGGGTAATAAAATGTTTTTGCATCACTTTGTAGTGATCTAATTAATAAAAAATGATTTATTACTGCTTGTCGCCAAACAAGCATTTTAAAGTCAATTCATTTCATCCGGAAGAATACGCCAATATTTTTCCGGATGTTTTTTCTTTATGGGGGTCTGTTGGTGTGTTTCATGATACATTGCGTGTTTTAATGTGTTATTAAATTACTTTTAAATTGTGCCTAATAGATTTCAACCTTAGCCTTCTCATTCTCGATATTGTGCGTATCTAAATAACGCCATTTGATATTAGACGATATTTTAAATATTTCCAAGATACGCTCCAACCGCTGATGACTGAAAGACCCGGTAAAAGCTTCACCACGAAGACGATCATTGGATAATACGAAGGTTACATTAAACCGCTTCTCCAACATCCGTAAAGCTTCCGGTAAAGGGGTCGCATGAAAAACAATCTTTCCGTCTTTCCAAGCAATCTCTGACTCGCCGTTCGTTTCAGCCAATTGGGCTCGGGAGGAAGAAGAGTCATAAGTTAGTTTCTGCCCCGGTTTCATCTCTATAGCCGTCATTCGACCGTTTTTCATGTAACCGAAACGAACTTTACCATTGATCAATGTAGTCGCAACAAAAGGATCTTTTTCAAAGGCTTCAACATTAAATGAGGTACCCAGCACCTCTATTTTTGTTTCATGGGGAGCAGTGATTTCAAGACCATGCTCCGGATCTTTCTGCACTTCAAAAAAGGCCTCTCCTTGCAATGTAACCCTTCTCTTGTCCTTATCAAAAAAGAAGGATAAGTTAGTTTCGATTCCGAATTAAGATGGACAATAGAGCCATCCGGCAACTGAATAGTAGTCGTCATACCCGGATTCGTTTTTACTTCAATCATCTGAGCTATTTGGGGCGGACGTGGTCTCAGTGTTTGTATACCGAAAGCGATCAAAAGTGGAATAAACAGAATTGCTGCAACCCGTTGCAGTAAAGTAAGCATGCTCACTTGTGGACGGACACTGTCCTTGCTCATCTTTTGACAGACAGAAGATAGCGCTTTCTCCGTATCCACTTTCAACAATACCTGCATCGTATCTGTCGCCAGATAAAGGGTATGAATCTGTTTGGCAATCCGATAATTTTCATCCGATAACCTGATCCACTCTTCAACTTGCCGACATTCCTTGACTGTCGCTTCGCCAGAACAATAGCGAGGGAGAAGGTACTCTATCATATCTGTATTCTGTGTTTCCATGTCTGTCTTTTATCCATGTTTATCTATTAGACAAGAGAAGTCAGACGGATTCCTAAACGTAAAGGTTTTTTTAATTTTTTTTACATAAAAGAGCTTTTTACTTGTTTATACCCTTAAATCAAGGTCCATTCGGAATTATCAAAATAGTACTGACCATCAAAGTACATTATCCTGTTAAGGAAACCTGATTTGCGGAATTTACACATTCTATAGTGCAAAACAAGTTTATTTGCGTAAACAAATAAAGAGTCATGGAAAAATTACAAATAAGTTTCGATGCCATGTTACGTCCCATATCGACTGCATTTCATCGATATATGTTCGACCATATAAATTGGAACAACCGTCTGATAGGGTAATCGGTCCGCATGGTGCAGGAAGAACAAAAGTAATTGCAAGGCATTGAAAACGATTTTGTTGTAAAAGACGATATCGGACAAGATTATATGAATGTAATTTCCTTATGGCAATTCGGACAAACTTATTAATCTAAGTTCAGACATGGATTTCATAAGTATTTTGAATTTGCAGAATTAAAAATTACTTTTGTAACCAAAGATATGGAAAAAGAAATACTACAAACCACAGACGAGCGCTTTTTACTTTCAGCCATGCAACATAGGGATCTAAAAGCATACGGTGTTTTATTCAGAAGATACTATCCTATCTTGTGTACATACGCCACTCGGTTTGTCGAACTGAAAGATGTAGAAGAGATCGTGCAAGACGTGATGCTATGGCTGTGAGAGAATCGGGAAACACAAATCTTCGAAACATCACTGAGCCAATATCTGTTCAAAACCGTTTACCATCGTGCAATTAATATGATTGCTCACCATCATTCCCAACTAAGGGCCGATACCTTTTTCTACGAGAATATGCAGGAAATGCTGCAAGAGACCGATTTTTACCAACTCGAAGAGCTAAAAAGAAGGATTAAGGAAGTGGTAGACGCTTTGCCTCCCATCTACCGGGAAGCCTTTGTCATGCACCGCTTCAAAAATAAAAGTTATAAGGAGATAGCCGAGTTCCTGCAAATATCCCCCAAAACGGTAGACTACCGGATCCAACAGGCACTGAAACAATTACGGATCACGTTGAAAGATTATTTGCCGCAGATCATGCTGTTGTTTCCTAAAAATATTCTGTCGTAAATGATTGAAGCGGCATAAAGCCGCTTTTTTTACATTAGAAAAAAAGATTACACGTTAAAAAATGCTTGTAAATTTGGTGCTTTTCAAGTTTATCGATATTTTTGTATCAAAAATGATACTTAAATATATTTTCCTCTATGAAAAAATTATATGATACATATACAATATATGAATTCTCAGATGAGAGTATTGTTAAGGAAATATGCAAGAGGGTTAAGGCTATACGACTTAGCTGTTGTTTTTCTCAACAAGAATTTGCGGATAAGGCGGGGGTATCCATCATTACAATTAAAAGAATAGAATCTTGCAAAGTAAATGATATTGCCTTGAGTACGTTGCTTAAGATTTTGCGTATCAGTGGAACTCTTGAGGGGGTTGTCGGTCTTGTACCGGAACTTCCAGACTCTCCATTCCTTATCAATGAGAAAACAGGCAAGAGAATACAAAGAATTAATAGTAAACGTAAGATGGCATGAAGAAAGAACCAATTATAGTGAATGTATATTTGTGGGGAACTTGTATTGGCAAATTGAATTGGGATTTTGAAAAGCATTGTTCCGTATTCCAATTTACTGATGAATATAGGAAACAGGATTATGATATATGTCCTTCCACCCATCCCAAGAGAACCCCTTTGTTTGCGTCTTTTTATGGAAATAGGGATAAGTTATATCAAGGGCTTCCGGAATTTCTTGCGGATGCGCTTCCTGATAGATGGGGATCTTCCTTGTTTGACCAGTGGCTCACGGATAACAATATAAAGGTTACGGAATCATTACCCCTATTGAAACTTTCCTATATTGGTAAGAGGGCTATGGGAGCATTGGAATTTGAACCGGAATTTAATGATGATGAGATCCAAGAGACGGTGGATATGTCATCATTGGCAACATTGGCTTCTAAAATATATAATGATCGGGATGCTGCTGCCATATCGCCAGAGGATAGCCTCACGATGAAAAAGTTGGTATATCTTGGGACCTCTGCCGGTGGTATGCGCCCGAAGGCGGTGATTGCCTATAATACCGAAACGGAAGAGTTCCGTTCCGGCCAGGTGGATTTACCCGAAAATTTCAAACAGTATATCATAAAATTCAAAGAGGCTGATGACTCTCCTACCACAGAGATAGAAATGATATACAGCGAAATGGCAGCGGCGGCAGGGATTGACATGATGCCATGTTTCTTGAAAGAAATTGATGGAAAGAATCATTTCGTAACGGAAAGATTTGATCGTAAGAATGGAGAAAAGATTCTTAGCCAGACTCTCGCGGCCATCATGCCGGGGGCAGATGATTATATGAAGCTATGTTGGATAGCGGAGACTCTGAAACTTCCCCAGGAAGACAAAGACCAGATATTTATCAGGATGGTATTTAATCATGTAGCAGGTATATCTGATGATCATAATAAGAACATATCGTTTATTATGGACAAGACTGGGGCGTGGCGCTTGTCACCTGCATACGATGTGATGTTCACGGCAAATACATGGGAAAATCCTTCTGCGCACATTCATTCGATGGGCGTGATGGGCAAAAGGTCGGCCTTGACCACAAGTGATTTCGTTAACTTCGCCGAGGATTTTGTGGAGGAACCCGAAAAGAAGATACTACAGGTGTTCGATGCTGTAAGTAACTTTCGATCATTATGCACCAAGTATGGCATAGGCAAGGCTATATCTGATAAAATCCAACATGTGTTGGATGGGTTGGTCACCGATGATTTGAACTTGTTGGAGTCGAAGAAACAGTAAGCTTGAACTGAATTAGTCAAGACTTAATCTGACAGTTACGTATAAAAAGAATAAATTTGTAAC
>OGXC01001778.1_pt1 | contig 15965 bp, 9 predicted proteins | sample 1576201 | NCBI WGS metagenome assembly OGXC01 (sample SAMEA3541562, study PRJEB24748) | human gut metagenome | biome: human gut; feature: human-associated habitat; material: faeces | place: China | collected 2012 | reverse complement strand
CAAAGAAACAAATAAAAAGTGATGGATTGGGGTTTCGTTAAGGACTTTTAATAGAAGAGTTGTTCCCGATAGGAGGCAGAAGTAGTTTTGACAGCTCCTATCGGGACAAGTTCTCTTTTTTCAAGAAGATCAAAAAGTCAGATTAACGGAAAAGCCCATGTTTCTGTAGCTAGGCTGACGGAAATTGTCTATGCCCTGCCCCCAGGTTCCCGTGCTTGCCGTAGATTCCGGATCAAACGGAGCTTTATTGTACAACATAAGCAAATTACGTCCCACTAATGCCACCCGAACATCTTGTATCCATTTTACCCACCGGTTAACGGGGATATGATAGGCTATCGACATTTCAGCAAGACGAATATTAGTGGCATCATAGGTATACACTGTTCCCGTACATGCCTGTCCTACCTGCCGAAAGTAGTTCTCTGCCGGAATCTTTTCATCACTAACCCAGACACCGCCATTATCACGGGCTATTGCCGTAGCCTGCGAGACACCAAATCGATCCATAGCAGCTTGCGTCATCGACACACCTACACCACCAAAACGGGCATGAATCACAAAATCGAGTTCAAAGCCTTTCCATAAAAAACTGTTAGCCAAGCCCATCGTATATTTAGGATCAGTATTACCTGCATACACATAGTCGTATGCAGGATTGACAGTCTGTGAGGATTTATCAACAATAACATTCCCCTGTGCATCTCTCTGAAAATCTGTAATATATATATCACCTATAGAGCCACCTTCCTTCAATGGAGTATACCAACCGATACCTTTACCCATTTGGATTTCTTTTAAATTAAAATCGGTACCCGTTATAGGATTTTTCTGAGGTTCTAAAAGCTGCTTTACTTCATTCTTATTGATAGAATAAGTGAAACGTCCATCCCACTTTACCTGCCCGATATTCATATTTGTACTCAAGATAAGCTCGAAACCTTTATTATCAACCTTGGCCCCATTATACATGAAATAAATATCCCCCTGAAAGGGAATAGAAAGATATCCTCCAAACGGTAAATCGGAAGTAGATGTCTTGTACATTGTAAACGCCAAACTGATTTTATCATTAAGAAAACCTGCATTGAGTCCTATTTCGTGAGACTTAGTATGCTCGGGATCCAGCATATTATCCTCCAATCTGGGCTTCAAACCCACCCTTTTTTTATTCAAAAAGATATAATCAGTAAAACTATTACCGGTTTCACTATAGGTATAATTGAGTTTTAGAAACGAAAGGAATCGGTTGGGATTATCAGACAACCATCCTGTTGGGACTACAGATACCCCTACCGAAGGATAGATAACATCTGTTGAATAACTTGAATCATCATCCCAGAATTTCAGCCATTCCATTCGTCCGCCCAAATCAAGAAATAACAGGTTTTTATATCCCAATTGCGCAAGCATAAACAATGATGTAGCCCGGTCGTGATAATTGAAGTCTTGATCTCTATAGTAAGAGCCCCCATGTTTATCCAGCCCTGATAAATTAAACTGATTCACTACTCCCAATGCACCGTCAATGTAAGAGTTATCAAACTTCGTATCACAAATAGAAGAACCTAAAGTGGCATTAATCGAAAAGTCCCCTAGCTTTTTATTGACATTGAACAGGAGATCGGAATAAAACTGGGTATTCTTATCTTCAGACTCATAATACGAGCCCAAAGGATTGGCTTGAAGAGAAGACGCATAAAGTTTTTCGGTGGCAGTTTCTTTATCACGATCGTAATGAATACGCCCCGCCACATTGAGCCAGGAGGTCAAATCATATTTTGCTCCTATCCCACCTAGTAAACGTCTCTTTTTCTGATTGTACAGATTCCGGTTGATTATCCAATAAGGATTTTGCATACCCATCCCCATGTTTCCTAAAGGCCAATATTGCGCATTAGCCCCAAGTTTCGGATCGTAAACTTCAAAATGATTCTTGTAGTTATAATCGGGATTGACGCTAATACGCTCTTGCAACACATCAGGTACCAAATAGACAGGAACCAATGGATTACCATACATACCTTGCGATAACATATTCTGTTCTGCGGTATGAATATATCTCAAAGTAAAGTCGAGTTTCAGTCTATGATTTAATAAAGAAGATGTATTCCGGAATGAGAAATTGTAACGATCTACATCGTTGTTGGGAATGATGCCAGTGCCATTCATTGTGACAGCCGATACTCGGGTTTGATTATATTCATTTCCTATAGAAAGGCTAAGGGAATTATTGATAGTATGTCCGGTACGGAAAAAGTCTGCTGGATTCCATGACTGAGGATGATTCGTCTTTTCTCCCCACCCCGCCACGTAGGTCTGCTGGAATTCAGGCATGACAAGTGGCGAACTGAAAGTGGTACTATTCCCCAACTCTACTCTTAGTTTTCCGGAATGTGCTTTCTTTGTATTAATCATCACCACACCGCTAGCGGAACGACTACCATACAAAGTAGAAGCTGCTGCGGTACTCAAAACAGAAATGCTCTTTATATCATCAGGAGAGAAAGCTGCTATACCATCACCAGTCTGCCAGTTAGAGGTATTTACATTAAAAGATTGCTCTGGCTCCAATCGTGGCAAAGGTACACCATCCAAAGTAAAAAGCACATTGTTGGATTTTAATATGGAACGGTAACCACGCAACACCATCCTTACTGAACCACCCACACCGGAAGCACTGGGATTAATAGCAGCTCCCGCCACTCTTCCTATCAGGGAGTTTACGAAATTGGCGTCTTTCACCTTCATCAGATCGGCCCCATCAATCTGTTGTGGACTGTATGCCAACTTCACCGTATCCTTTGGAGAAGTTTCATGATCCGCATAAATCATAGAAACAGGTAACAAGGCCAATAAAAGAATCGCACCTCCTTTTTTCATCAAAGAAATGTACAAAGATTGTGAGAAGCCACAACTAAGCAAAGTTTTGAGAGTAAATGCTTTCATAGGCATCAAATATTTAGATTTTGGTTACTACAAACTATTCATGTATCAAAGTTTATAGAAAAACTATATACATAATATAAATACAACTATAAGGAGCTTTCTACTAAAAGAGAAATGAGACTTTTTAAGAAAAATCTTAAATTATATTTTAGATAGTTTCTATTTCCCTTTACTAACAAAATTCAAATTACATACTTTCGAATGCATAATTTCGAAGAATATTATACAGCCCTAAAAAACATTCAATTTAGAGAATATAAAATACCCTGATATAAATTGGCTGTTTTTAGTCGACTTATATTAGGGTAAGATACATATCGGACGACAATCCATCAGCGATGTAACTGTACATTCTCTGTAGCCAAGTGTCGTCCGGGGCTTTTTGAATATAAACCATAAAAGAAAGTAGGAAGAAAACAAACCCAGTTCCCTTCCTACTTGATGAATAAAAGTTCTATTTGCTCTTTCTCAGTTTTCTGACGACCTCGTTTATGGGTACTAATCTTTTACTTTGATAAACAATCGCAGCATCATACCCTGTTTTTGCCACTTGATCTTCGTTAAAAATGACCAATTGATCGGTACATAAGGGCAAGTAACCTTTTTGGTTTACAAAATACTTTATCCTATCAAAATATTCTTTTTTTGTGCTTTTGATCGTCCCTGCATTGCCTTTAAAAAATGCAACTCTCTTTCCGTGAAAATCAAATGTGCTTTTTATCGTTTGATAATTAAAATTCAGATATTTACTTTCACAAATATTCAGGGTAACCATAGTATCTTCCCCCATTTTGACAAGACAGTCTAAAATATCTTTTTGCCTGTCTTGTTCGGATTTATCTTGCCCCATTAATGAAATGTTAAAAATCATAGGCAGGAATAGAATTAAAAGTAAATGTTTCATTTTTATTTATTAAAAAAATAACTATAAGTCCACGGTCTAATACCATTTCCCCACAAATACATTTGTGCATTTAAGAGATATGGATGTATTCCTATATTGAACAATCCCGATAAATTCAATGCAACAGAAGTATGTGTAACACAACTGCTCAATTCCAAGCTATAGATAAATTTGCCAGAATTCTCCATCTTATTAAGCCATTGTCCATATTTCATTATTGTACCCTTATTGACATTAAGAGTTTGTCGCCAAAACACTTCTCCTGCACCTGTATGAGTATCCCAATGGTTTGTTCCTTTCATCCAATGCCAACTGCCATTCCCGTCGACATACCTATTGGGACCGACTGAAATAATACCATTAGGGTCAGCATTAGCAGGATTTCCATTGCCCAAACCAGTTCCTGTCATAGTTCCTTCATTTACTAATGCAGAATGCCCTACAGCATCCGAATTTTCAGTAACCAAATCAACCTTTTGAGGATTAAATCCTATCAACGCATCACTCAAATTTGCCAGTGCTCCAAGCCCATATCCGATATTCTCCAGTACAGAATTCCCTTTTTCGCCGAGATATCCAAAATCTCCATTCGTAAAGTCGTAAGAGACTGCACCAAGACTGATTGATATCGGCGTTTGTCCACCGGTATAAGCCCAAGTACCTACCGAGTTGACAAGCGAAGAACCAGCTATAGCCACAGTGTTCGCCATTGGAATTCCTGAAGTCGCTATCGCTCCACCTACATAACCTGACACACCGCCTACAACAGCACCACCAAGCATATAACCCCAAGTTTTACCGGAGCTCCAATCCCATTTTACAGGATTATATTGTCCTTTATTAGCTATAACACCACCCGAATACATACCAATTGCAGCACCAATAATTACAGGAACAAACCAAAGAAACTCTCCATTCCGATCCACATAGCACAGTGGATTATTCATCGCATACATATACCGATTATACGACTGCGTAAAGTCCAACACCTGCACATATGGGTCAGGACTCAAGAATCTTCCCAGCACTGGATCATACAGACGGGCATTCATGTTAATCAATCCAAAGAACGAAAGATGCTCGTGTCCTGTAAAGCCTCGATCCAGCATCAGCTCAGGCTCCGTACCTGGTGCATAAACGGTTTGGGTAGCGGGATTGCGCAATCTTCCCCAAGCATCAAAGCTATTCTCTTCCACTACGTTTCCTTGTGCATCGGCTATTTGTAAAATGCTGCCTAAGTAATCCCGATGAATAAAGAAAACAGATAAGCGATTACCTTCTTTTATTAATACCGCAGGAGCATCATAATATCCGCCGCCAAGATAAAGCTTTTCTTTGACACTGCCAAGAGATTCGTCTATTTCGTAGTTACCACCCAGATAGTAACGAGTCAACTCATTCTGATTGTTCACAGAATACTGCATACGTATGCGCTCATGATTGGCGTTGTACGTCAACATGACTTTCTTCGTATCCAGCATGATAACAGAAGGACGCTGGGCAGCGGTATAAGTGATGTCAATACCTGACTTTACCGGGTCTCCCCCGTTGTAATCCAAACCAGTCACTGCATAGGGGCGATTAGGATTAGTATAATTCAGGCCCAAGTTATTTTCATTACTCTTCCTGCGAATATTGCCCAAATCGTCATAGATGATACTGTTATGTCCTTCAATTCGTAAGCGGTTCAATTCATCATAACCGAAGTTTTCCGACAACCCTCTCGTCTCATCCGTACGATTCTCTAGACTGTTGGTTTCCGTATTGAAGCTGTAGCTATGGTCGAACATGACTGTTTCGTCTGCCCTCATAATGCTGCGTCTTGTAAGTAATCCACAATCATTAAAGGTATAGCTGCGTTGCATACCACCGGCGGTAAGCTTCGTCAATTGGCCCAACTCGTTCTCTTCATCGTGACGATACACCAAGGTCCCGTCCTGCAAGCGGACTTCGGACAAGAAACCGTTCCGGTAAATCAGATGCTCGGTAGCCAATGTTCCGTTTTGAGAAGTATAAACCACATCGGATGGCAGTCCAGTGGTAGTGTAGCCATACGTTTTCTGTAACCACTTGCCGTCTGGCGCTTTTTCACGCTGCATTTCCAGCCTGCCATATCCGTCGTAAACGTTGTACATACCACTGCCATTGCTCGACACTGCCGAGAGCAGCAGGTTCTCTGTATTGTCATAGGTGTAGACCGTTGTCATGTCAGGGGTAGTCTGCCTGGTTATTCTCCCGTAGCAATCGTACTCTTTCACAATCTCACGACTATCAGCATCCGTTTCCTTACATATGTTTCCGGCAGCGTCGTATGCTGTACGCCTGATTCCGGCACTCGGGTCTTTGATAGCAATGCGCCGACCGTACTTATCGTAGTAGAAACGGGTCTGTATTTCTTTCTGATTCGCCTTTACTACTGCTACTATCGGTTGTCCGTCAGGGCGGTAGTAATAGTCAATAATTCCCCCGTTATCCGCAACCTGCGTCATCAGTCCCGCAGCGTCATACTTGCGAATGCGGCGAATACCATTCTCTAGAACAGTGTCCGTCAAAATTCCATAGGCGCAGGAATCTATTTTCCCCGAGGCGTGGCGGGTAGAGGTAAGACGGTTGAACTTGTCGTATACAAAGTGGGTCCAGTGTGAAGGCACGCTATCCTTAGTCGGTAGTGATTCTTTTTCCAACAAGCCAGTCTTGGGGTTATACACCTTATCTATTTTCATTTCCCGTTCATCAAAGCGAATCTGCGATGTACGCACTTCACGCTTGAGAAAGTCATAATACATTTTCGTCACGGGTTTTCCGGTCTCAGTAGCGGTTACAACATACAGTCCGGGGTCCTTTCCCTGGCTCCATGCAATTGATAGCTGTTTCGCACTCCCGTCAGGATAGCTGGTTTCCATAAGACGTCCCCATGCATCATAGATGTAGCGGGTGATGCGTCCTTTAGCGTCAGAACTGCTTTGCAAAAGTCCGGTTGCAGGGTCATACGTATAGTCAATAGATAGTCCCATGGCATTAGTCTTTTTAAGCAGGCGTCCGTTAGGGTAGTACATAAATGTGTATCCTAATGTATCTGTTGACTCATAAGAGCATTGCTTCTGCTTGATTAGCTGCAAACGGTCGTTATACTCGTAACGTTCTTGGGAAGTGATACTTCCATTGATAAAGTTTGTTCTACAAACAGGCCAATAACGGTCGTCGTAATCTACTCTTACTTCCTGGATAACAGTTGAATCATTACGGAAGTTCTTTGTCACGGAATAAAGCGGAAGTCCCAATAGATACAAATCACTATTTTCCACATTCTCATAACCATGCGATTTCGTTTCCTTAAGGACGCCACAGGAAGTGGATACAGCAACCACCTGCCCATACCCATTATGTTCATACCTAGTCACTTTTTCCGTTTCATTGAGAGCATTCTTCACCGTTTCTTTCTGTAATTTCAGAAGGATCGTTTTATCCTGTGCCCTCTCCAACACATATTTACGTACAACTGTATCAGTGGGAGTTTCCTTTTTTATCTCCGCACCTAACAATTCCGGATCAAATACGGAAGTCATCAGACGTTTATTTATAACGTCTTCCGTCTCAATTTTCCGGAAACCACGGAATCCGAGCCCCGTACAGTGGAAAACGGCATGAGTATAGTTGTAGTATTCCCACGAAAGCTGCTCGCCTCCCTTTGTTTTTTTCAGCCATGACGGAACATACAGATGAGGAGTCATTACCGCATGTGGGTAACTAATATACCCAAATGATGGACTCAAAGTACCCTTATAGCGACTTTCGGGAACTTTCATTATATCCATATAATAGTGGTTCGAAGTCACTCCATAACTATCGGTTAGGTCATGTAACATACGCTGTTCTGACTCGTTATGAGAATAATCATATACATGGAGATTCTCATTGTCCACGCAGATAAGCCCGCCCGACCAGTAGTAAGATTGCGCTACATTAGCCATAGCAAACTGCGCCGAAAGATTATCCATTTGCAAAACAGAACGGATATTATAGTTCTGACTTATTTTTCCATTCTCGTTCAAGTGAAGATAGATTTTCCCACGCACGTTACGCAGCAAATCCGGCAAGCCGTCACTATCCACATCCACCAACATGAAGTTCTGCCCAACCGTCTCGTGAAAACAGTAGAACAATTCCTCTGTATGCACTTTAAATCCAGGATTAGCGGAACTGTAGGAAGAGTTGCCGGTTGATAACAGAAACTTCCACTGCTTGCCGTTCTCCACATTCCAGTCAAAGACCACCAAGTCACGCTGGGGTACACTCGGATCAACCATACACTCCTGGCCGGAGTAGGGATGTACATAATGTTTATATCCACTCGCACTAACGCTTTTCAGATTACTCTCACTATCACATGCACCATGGCAAATTCCATCTCCGAAGTGTTTAAACCCATCCTTACAATGCACACGACGTGGCCCCAGAATAATATCCATATTCCCGTCACCGTTCATATCAGCCACCATCAGTTCCCTGTCCTTTATAGTACCGCTTTCAAAATTGAAGTGCATGATATTAATAGCACTAGAGTATGCCAGTTGCCTGAACCCATCACCGGTAAACTCGTAAACATAAAGACCGTTTATGTTGATCAGACAGATATCCGTTTTTCCATCACCATTATAATCCATAGGAATCAGTCGATCGGCATGCAATGCCCGACTATCTGCTTGGTACAGTGCAAAGTCAAAACAGGTTCCATTATAAATCGCTTTACGGCTATTCAAGTCTACCAGCAAGGCACGTGACGGATATTTCTTTCTATTCGAATCATAGCAAGTGGATATAGCCAGCAGCTCTGCCTTTCCATCCCCATTAAAGTCACCGGTAAGTACCTGCCGTTCATGAACATATCCATCCCATTCCGAGTATACATAATCCGAATGACGATTAGGATCGACATTATTTGTATATACAGACACCATCAACCGATCTTCATCATAATTCACTTTTACCGGTTCCTCCAATCCATCCCCATTCACATCTACCGCTTCCAATTGCTTAAAGCCTTTTCCTGCTGTAAATATGACGGGAGAAACGGGAGAAGTCGACAAATCTTTATATACCAGTAAATGCTGGTCTTCTTTATACTCACCTAACACCGGATACGAAATTAAACCGTCACTTTTCGACGCCCGGCTAAACTTTCCACGTGACAAGGCAAGTGACCTGTGAGAATTGGCTCCCTGAACAGAATTCGGAAAATACTTCTGTAAATAAATAGTACGCCCACTAAGAAACTCAATGCTCCTTCCATCTCCGTACTTGAAACGCAGAGGAGTTAATTTGCCGCTTTCTGTCTCGCAATCCAATTGTACCGGCAGATCCACGCCTCTATTTTGATAAGAAAGCAGATAACGCCGCCACAGTGTACTTTTATAAAAAGATTCCACTTTTTCCAGTAAACGACTATATTTAAATGCTTTTCCATCAACATAGCGTGTGATGTCATCAGTCACATTGCGATAGGTAAATACTATGGAATCATTATATACGCTTCCAGCTTCTCCATACAGAATCTTACGAATATAAGGTAAATTATCAACCTGAGTATAGTCATATTTAATAGTTCTACCTTTACGGTTCGTATATGAAGTCATCACGTAGCTGAAAGGAGCTTGCGCAAAGGCTTCAAACAAAGCGATGTTTCCATCTGGATAACGAGCTTGCAATGAACCGTTCGCCAATTTTTTCACTTTCACGAATCCCTGTTCGCTTTGCCAACTATTCGTACCAGTTTTTAACAAGCGGATACCATCCAACATCAACTTATCTTCGTTCAAAGAGAGAGGAGATGATTTTCCATCATAATAGATTGTTCCAGCCACGTGGGTGATACCGGAGAGCCCACTGATATTCCACCCATACCCCAATGCGCTTTCACGTTGTTGGCTATTGTAACAGAACGACAAACGGGGGTGAAAGTCTTCCGGATCAGGATGAATATCGATTGCCACCTGATAGGTAACAGCTCCCGTGGGAGTAAGGGCGTATTGAATAGGTATTTCACCTACTTCGTACCCCGTATTAGCGTAGTCATTACCACCTTCTAATGTTGTTGCGCCCTGCGCTTTTGCAGAAAGGGCCGTCAGTGAGGCGATTATTAAAATAATGAATCTTTGTATCATATTTTTCATATATATTGCTATTTCTTATTAGTTTTAATTCGATTACCCGACTGATCGTATTGGTACCATACCGGGCTATTATCCGGTTCCTCCGGCAGAATTTCCGGTTCATCAGGAATGCCAGGTGATAAATCGGCTATAATAGTTATTCCCAGTTCTCCATTGGGAACAGAACCATTCATGTATTTATATCCTGCAGTAATAATAAAATAGGTGCCGGCAGGTAAATTTTTCAAATGGATATAAGCAAGTCCATGAGAAGCACCTTCAGGGATACCAAGCTTCTCCGGATCAAAATCCGGGGACATAAAGTCTCCCTCTTCAAAAATTTCGACCTCTTCTATGTTTACATCACTGTCTGGCTGAAGTTCAGAAAGGAGTCGATATACAAACAAGGAACTAAATCCCATGCGTGAGTTCCAGTTATGGACAATTACATTTCCCGAAGCCGGAATCTCCATCCGATAAAAAACGGCATTCCCTTGAGTCTTCTGATAATGGCTGCTCCCTTTAGGCATGTAAATGAAGCTATTATACCAAGGTGGCACTTTCCGTGTATCGCGTACATCCGTAAATATCATTTTTCCAATGTCGAATGTCACTGGTATTGCGTCATAATAATAGGTACCATCTTTTTCTACGGTTTGCGCCTGCAGTCCCAATCCCCAAAATACTGCTAATAATATGAATATAATTCGTTTAGTCATTGTGTTTATTGTTATAATTCACTATTGGATAATTCTACAAAGCCCCGCCATGCCAAACTGGCGCGCACAATTTTGCATAGTGGGGATTATTCAGCATTTCTCTTTTACAAATTCATCGCATTAGCGCCTAAAACGCCTGCCAAAGCCGAAGCCACTGCGATAACCACCTTCAGGATCATATCCCATACTGATTTCTTCATTGCCATCATTTACCTCCTTTCTGTTCTTTAATGTGTTGTGTTACTCTGTGTTTCTCCGTACTTCCAGTCTCATCAGTTCTATCGGCAAATTCTCCGAACTCCTTGAATTCCTTTGCCACATCGAAGCACGGGCACTGTTTAATCCACTCTTCCGGTTCTATCTCACCGTTTCCGTTCAAGTCCGGCGAAAGATCCCGGTGTCCGCAGACCCGGCAGCCGGAAAATTTCTCCTGTAGTTGCCCGACGAGTTGCCGGAGCGTAGCCCGCTGTGCCGGGGTCCGGGTATCTGCCGGGCGTCCCCGGCAGTCCAGACCACCTTCATAGCAGATACCTATCGAGTGAGCGTTGAAACCTTTGGCGTGTGCTCCGATGCGTTCCACGGGCCGGGTAAGGTGCACTGTTCCATCCTTGCGGATGTAGTAGTGATAGCCTGTTCCGTTAAATCCGCGACGCCGGTGCAACCGGTCCAAATCTTCCGGAGAAAGTATACAATCCTCCCTCGTAGCGCTGCAATGCACCACAATCAAGTTGATAATCCTCATGTTAGTGGATGATTTCTAGTTTAGTTAAAAGCCAAATGTTTAGTTAAGCCTACGACGTTTGTCGTTTACATTTTGTGTACTCTTCACTGCTGTGACGCCATTTATGCAGCCGGATCGGGCGCTTCTCCGCCTCCTTCATTACCGCCTCCACCGGGCTTGTCGCTTCCACCGGAGTTGCCGCCTTCCGCACTACCCGCATCGGAAACAAGTTTATCATAACGGGCACACTTCGCACCGGTCACCATCGAACGGGTAGCGGTAGTGCGGTCAAGGTTCCTGGTAGTCGCCGGTTGGAAACGGACGGTAAGCGTAGCCTGTGCAGCCGACACTTCGTCAGAGGTTTCCACACCTTTGCCACGAGCCACCATCACCATACGGAAGGTACCAAGACCGTCCACGCTTACGCTTTCCGAAGATTGCAAGTGTTGACCCATCACCGTCACCAGGTTGTCGAGTGTGTTTTTTACGTCACCCGGAGAGAGGGAAGAGTAGGCTGCTATCTCTTTCGAAAGTTGTGCGGAATCTACGTTTCCCGAACGTACAACTCGGGGGTAGAAGAGTTTTTTACCGCTTTTTTTGTCTTCCAGAGTTGACTGGAAGGGTTTGTACAATACTGGCATAATTGTAATAGTTTTTAGTCGTTAATAATTCTAGTTTGTCTGTGTCTTTAAGCTTATCGACAATGCAAATATAAGACCTTATTTCTGTCTGTGCAAGAGATTTTAAAAGTGTGCGTTAATAAATTCGTTAATATAAGAAGTTGTTGTTATATCACTAATTTACAACATATTACACAACGCAGCAGCATCATAACCCTTATTAATTCAGTTATTCAGGACACTCAACAAATAATGACCGGGCAGTTTGATCTTTCCGGCACTTGCCCGAATGACACCGAAACCCTTCCAAACCTTACCACCGATTTCTCCGTAATTACTTTTCAGTACGATTGCATACTGTTCAGAGGGAGGAATATGATAAAGGCGAAGGTTATCCAATAGTCCGGAAAGGTTGCGCGGGTGTCCGTCAGCAGGAGCTTGCATCCGGTCAATATCCGACTGTGTCAGTTCATGTTTCTTCTTCGCCGGTTTTCTGTTAGAAAAATCTCCTCCTTCTTCTCCCTCATCCCCTCCTTTGGGCAAAGGAGGGTTAGGGAGGATGTTTTCTTTCCTTTCTTTTTCTTTTCTTTTTATGAAGGTGCTTTTTGTTGCAGTATCCGGGGATTCTGTTACAGTATCGAGGGTTTGCGTTACAATATCCGGGGTTTCTGCAACAGCATCTGGAAGGGTGGAGTGTACGGTTTCCTCATCCGGCAGCAGACAGTAGTCCGGAGAAATATGACGGCGGCTGCGGCGTTTAGTGATAAAAAGGAACTGCCGCTGAATGTCGGCGGAAGTCAGGATGCCGTAACGTTCGTAGAGAGAGGAATCGAAGAAACCGTACTCCACAAACAGACGAAGCACCCGGCGGACACTATCGTTATCCGTGCTGAAGAGCTGGTCGGAGAGTTCGTCATAGAAGTCATCATCGACATGAATATAATAACCCTCGCCCGAATATAGATAAGACAGGGTATAGAGCAGGATCGTGAAGGCGGAATCGCCTTCACGCTTCATCACACGGCGTACGACACGGTCGTGCATAAAATCGGTATTCAAAGGGAAATAGTCAAGCCCTTGTTTTATTCGTCCCATGATATAAATTGTTTTTATAAATCAGTCTGCCAATTCTAATTTTGATCCTGATTTTGATTCTAATTCCAATTCAAAGACTGATTCGGATTGGAATTCAGAACCTGATTCGGATTCAAATTCCGATTCACGGACTTTCCGCCTTTTCCGTTCAATGCTGGCAGCTACGGTTTCAAGGGCATGCAGAATAAGTTCCCGTCGCAACGTGGGATTTTCCGTAGAGGTTATTACCGGATAATTGCTTTCCCTGTCGCATGCAAGGGAGCGTTTCTCGTTCTTCCGGTGGTTCCGGCTGACAGTTTTACGACATTCCTTACAGTAGTTGCCGGGAAGGCCGGTTTTCTTATTGATATAAAAGGCACTTGCCGGAAGAGAGCGTTTGCAACATCCGCAAACGCACAGTGTTTGTACTTTTGAGCTTTTCATTTTGTTATCCAATTATAAATTATAAATGCTAGTTTTTATCAGTCAGGTCTGTAATCATTCAAATACGGAGTATTCGTATACAATATGTTATCCTTTTGTTATCCTATTGCCAGGTATTAACATCTGGCGTTTCAGATATTAATGGTTAGAGAAATAGCTATTAACACTTGGGAGAATAGCTGTTAACAGGCATCAGTAAGCTTTCCGCAGGTGGCGGATGAGAAAATTTCAAGTTTTTTGTGTTTTTCTTGAAGTATTGCATGGCATATCCGTTTTTAATTTATATTTTTGAAACGTTTTCTATTAATCAATGGGACAAAGATAGAATATTTTTCATAAATAAAATAGTAATTTTCAATATTAAATCTCAACTATTTCACAAATCATTGGTTGTAAACATATAGTAAACACATTTTTGAGGCAGCCATTTTTATAGCTGCCATTTGTAAATCCGAGATTAGTCTTTTAAATAAAAAAACAGAATGGATACAAATTTGGATGTATTAGGTATCATCAAACGTGCCAAACAGGCATTGAACTTAAAGAGAGACAGCGAACTAGCTGAATACCTGGAAGTTTCGAGAGCAACAGTTACCAATTGGGGAGCACGAAACAGCATTGATTTCCGTCTGCTGCTTGACAAATTCGGAGACAAGGTGGACTATAACTGGCTATTATTGGGAAAAGGAAATCCGAAACATCAGACGAGATTTTGCCAAAGCGAGCTGACGGAAATGAAGGGCGTTACGACGGTCATCAAGGTGTTACCCGGAGGGTCCGTCTTATTGTTGCGCCTTGGGAAGCTCCGCCAGCGTCAGGAATTCCGCAAGGGAAAAGTGACGCGCTCCCAGTATGACACACCGGTCGGCACGTTCGACGTGCAGATGAAGACCTATGAATGCCGCGCCGACTTGCTCGATGGAGTCGGTACGATTCAGTTGGGCTACGACGTCCATATCGAAGGCGTCAGTGCCAATTATACACAATTAACCATAACCGTGCAGGAGGATCAAGCGTAATGGAAATGAAGGATTTATTGAAGCAGGGCATTACGGAAGCCCTGAACAAGGCTATTACAGCCGGCACTCTTCCAGCCGGCGACTATCCCGACGTCGCACTGGAAGTACCGCCGCAGAAGGAATTCGGCGACTTCGCCAGCAACATTGCCATGCAGTCGGCCCGCGTCGCCCATAAAGCACCGAGACTCATTGCCCAGGCCATCGTCGACGGCATGGATTATCCCTGGCTCGACCATGCGGAAATCGCCGGTGCCGGCTTCATCAACTTCTTCTTGAAGAATGACGTCATTTACGATACGCTCAAACAGATCCTGGCTGCCGGCGATACCTATGGCCATGCACCGCTGCGCAAAGAAGACACGATCCAGGTCGAATACGTCAGCGCCAACCCGACAGGGCCGCTCCACGTCGGCCACGGCCGCGGCGCCGCTTATGGCAGTGCCCTGGTCAATCTCCTGCGGGCTGCGGGCTATAACGTCCAGGCCGAATACTACATCAACGACGCCGGCAACCAGATGAACAACCTGGCCGCTTCCGTCAATGCCCGCTACTTGGAACTGTTGGGCAAGCCGGCAGAAATCCCGGAAAACGGCTATCACGGCCACGACATCATCGAAACGGCCCAGGCCATCATCGACCAGGACGGTGACAAATACCTGGACATGCCTGAAGAAGAACGGCTGGAACTCTTCAAGGACCGGGCCTATGCCGAAAAGCTCAAGGCCCTCAAACGCGACCTGGCCCATTTCAACGTCCATTATGATAACTGGTTCAGCGAACGGACCCTCCATCCCGATGCCATCCAGGCAGCCTGCAAGGTCCTGGAAGAACGGGGCAAGATTTATGAAAAGGACGGCGCCCTGTGGCTGAAATCGACGGATTACGGCGACGACAAAGACCGCGTCGTCATCCGCGACAACGGCGTACCGACTTATCTGGCTGCCGATATCGCCTATCATAAGAATAAATACGACCGGGGCTTCAAGAAGATGATCAATATCTGGGGCGCCGACCACCACGGTTATGTAGCCCGCGTCAAAGCGGCCATGGCGGCCCTCGGCTATGACGTCAATCAGCTGGAAGTACTCCTCTTGCAGATGGTCAGCCTCTTCCGCGACGGCAAACCGGTCAAGATGAGCAAGCGCACGGGCCAGGCCATTACGCTGAACGAACTCATCGAGGAAGTCGGTACCGATGCAGCCCGTTACTTCTTCATCATGCGTTCCCTGGATACGCAGCTCGATTTCGACCTGGACCTGGCAAAATCGCACAGCAACGAAAACCCGGTCTACTATATCCAGTACGCCCATGCCCGTATCTACAGCATTTACCGTCAGGCAAAGGAAGCCGGTGCCGACCTCAGCAC
>OGXC01001761.1_pt1 | contig 16086 bp, 7 predicted proteins | sample 1576201 | NCBI WGS metagenome assembly OGXC01 (sample SAMEA3541562, study PRJEB24748) | human gut metagenome | biome: human gut; feature: human-associated habitat; material: faeces | place: China | collected 2012 | reverse complement strand
CTTAAGCGCAGAGATTTACCAATGGATCGTTCAAATTTAACATTGGATTGGAGCAGAGTCGGATTGATTCCTGCCGGTTCAGACAAATTAGAAATGCCCATACCTCAAGATGAAATTGATGCGAACGGTGCGTTAACAATAGCAGACCAGAATCCTGCATATAAATAACTAATATACAGCAAATATTGTTATTCGGTACTAAGGAAAGAACTGATATTTTCATTTAAATTGAGAATATCAGTTCTTTTATAATATATAGTCAAAATATATTTAAAACAAAAATGAAGTAAACACTTTATTTCAGTAGAATAAAGGTAGAAAATTATTTCTTTTATACTTCTCAAACAATTTATATAGCAGAAAAGCAGGTAAAGCGAAGAAATACTTTTGTGTTGATTGTCAGTTATTTACATAAACAATTAGTTCCGCAAAGACTTTGGTAGTTTCCTTTATCGGGATGGCTAGTCAAGAGGTTTCTATCAAACAGAATGTTAGCATCATTTTAAAATCTGATACAGAGATGCTTGACGATGTAGTGGTTGTTGCTTATGGTACTGCGAAAAAGTCATCTTTTACAGGATCAGCGACTGCTGTTAGTGGAGAAAAAATAGCAAAAATGCAGGTTTCTTCAGTATCTAAAGCCTTGGAAGGTGCAGCAGCAGGTGTACAAGTAATCAATACCAGTGGGCAGCCTGGAGAAAATGCTAAAATAAGAATCCGTGGTATTGGCTCTTTTAGCGCATCATCGGCTCCTTTATACGTAGTTGATGGTATGCCTTATGACGAAGAGTCGGTTAATGCATTAAATCCTGCCGATATTGAAAGTATGTCTATATTAAAAGATGCTGCATCTGCAGCCCTTTATGGCTCACGTGCAGCAAATGGTGTTGTGATGATTACTACTAAAAAAGGTATGGTAGATAAATCCAAAGTTACTCTTGATGCACGCTGGGGAGTAAATACTCGTGGTGTTCCAGAATATGATATCATGAAAGATCAAAGAGAATACGTACTAACAGCCTGGAATACTTTAAAAAATCAATCTACAGGTGCAGAAGCTTCCGAAGAATTAATAGGTAGCATTGGATACAATCCATTCATCGGTGTAGCTAATAATGCCATGGTTTCAGCAGATGGCGTAGTTAGTTCTGCGGCTCTACGCCATAATGACGATTGGGCTGATGCCGCATTACATAATGGTATGCGTCAGGAATATAATTTGAGTCTGCAAGGTGGTAACGCTAAGACAACTCATTTTTTATCATTGGGATATTTGAAAGATGAAGGAATCTTAAGACATACTGACTTTGAACGTATTTCAGCACGTGCCAATATTAATCATACTGTAAATAAGTTTATTGATATCAATGGTAATTTGGCTTACGCAAGAGCGGAAAAAAATGCAGGCCAGTCACAAAATGCTAGTTTGTCTAATTACTCTAATGCTTTTATGTTCACTCAGCAAATCGCTCCTATTTATCCTGTATATGCGTATGACGAAAACGGAAATCGCATATATGACGAAGAAGGCAACACTGTTTATGATTTTGGTGATGGTACATACAGTACACGTATGGGCGGTTTCAGTAATCAAAATGTTGCAGCTAATTCTGGGTTGGATGTGCATCAGACTTTGAATGACAATTTTAATGGCCGTGGTACTATTAACATTAATATTATTGATGGTTTAAAAGCGACTGCTAACATTGGTTATGATTTAATGAATCAAATCCGTACAGATCACATGAATCAGTTATATGGGGATGCTGCTAATGTGAATGGTCGTACTTATAAATATAATCAACGTATTGAATCGTTTACAGCAAATCAACTTTTAACCTATAGTAAAGCATTTGGTCATCATAATATTGACATAATGGCTGGTCACGAATCTTATTCATATACACTGAAATATCAGTATACTCATAAATACAATTTTTATACTATTGGAAATCCTGAGTTCAACAATGCCATAACTATGAGTGATATGAATTCATATACACAAGAACATAGTATGGAAAGTTTCTTTGGTCGTGTAAACTATGATTTTGATAACAAATATTATCTATCTGCAAGTATTCGTTCAGATGAATCTTCCAAATTCCATCCTGATCACCGCCGTGGTACTTTTTGGTCTGTCGGAGGTTCTTGGAGATTAACACAGGAAGAGTTTTTGAAAGATGTGGAATGGTTGTCTAATCTTAAACTAAAAGCAAGTTATGGAACACAAGGTAATGATGGAATTCTTGATATAAATGGTTATGTAGTCTATCAACCATATCTGAAGCAATATTCTGTAACCAATAATAACGGAGATTTCTCTGTAGTCGAAACTTATCGTGGAAATAAAGATTTGACTTGGGAAAAAAGCAAAAATTTAAATATCGGTTTGGAAGCTGCTTTTCTTAATAACCGTTTGAAACTAGAAACTGAATATTTCTTGAAGAAGACTTCGGATATGTTGTACAATATGCCTTATCCTATTTCTTCTGGAATTTCTTACGTTCCAATGAACCTGTTGGATATGCAGAATAAGGGGATTGAATTTACTATTTCTGCCACCCCAATTCAAACAAAAGATTTTATATGGAATTTATCTTTTAACGGTACACATTATAGCAATAAGATTTTGAATCTTCCAGAAGACAAAAGAGAGAATGGAATTATTCATGGTACTGCTTCTTTGTTCCGCTTAATGGAAGGAGGGTCTATTTATGATCTTTATACCTATGAATACGCAGGTGTTAATCCAGAAACAGGAGCAGCACAATGGTATATGGATGAGAAAGATGCTAATGGCAAAGTGACTGGAAGGACCGTAACCGAAGACTATACTCAGGCAAGCAAATATGAATTAGGTTCTACTTTGCCCGATTTCCAAGGAGGTTTTTCAACTGATTTTGCATACAAAGGAATCGATCTTTCTATAGCTACAAACTTTCAAATTGGTGGAAAGATATATGACAGCATGTATTCTTCTTTCATGCATGCGGGAAGCAATATTGGCAGTAACTGGCACAAGGATATCTTGAATGCTTGGACTCCGGAAAATAAAAATACAAATGTGCCTATAATGGATGGTGCACAAAATAGTAATAGCCAATCTTCACGTTTCTTGATAAATGCATCATTCTTTAACATCCGTAACATTTCATTAGGATATACTTTTCCAAAAGAATGGATGAAAGCAATATCAGCAAGCAGTGCACGTATTTACGTATCTGCCGACAATGTAGCTTTATTCTCTAAACGTAAAGGTATGGACCCACGCCAATATGCTTATGGATATTCGGCTGCTAATTATTCTGCGATTCGTACTTTATCATTCGGCATTAATTTGAACTTTTAAAAGAATAGAATTATGAAATATACAAAATATTTAGCAATATTGGCTGCAGCGTTTATGATGGGATCTTGTAGCGATGACTTTTTGGACAAGGAACCTTCAGAAAATGCATCAGAAGACCAAATTAAAGATTTGCTTGATAAAGATCCTACAGCTATTCAAGCATATATTACAGGATATTACAAAAATATGTTTTCTCCGGAAGCACAGCAAAGTCATGATGATTTCGGATTAAAGGCATTTGAATTGGCTACAGATTTGATGGGAGATGATATGGCATATATGACCTCACACTTCTTCGTATATGATTATCTGCTTGACAACCGTGCTTCAAGTTATCGGCGTACGACCACTTATTGGCAAGAATTATATGCTGTAATCAGTGGTGCAAATGAAGTAATCAGCGGTCTGAAAGAACAAGCAGATAGCGGTGATGAGAGTGTTGAGAAGATGTTGGGACAAAGTTACACCATACGTGCTTACTGCTATTTTTGGTTAATAAACATGTACCAGCAACCTTATGAATGGAATAAAGATAAATTAGGTATTCCTATTTATACTGAATCTGAAACCAAATTGAATCGTGTTCCTGTAAGTGAGGTCTATGAACAGATATTAAGTGATATAGATAAAGGATATAATTATTTGAAAGGAAAAGGAATAGCCAAGAAAGATGAATTAAATGAATATGCAGCAGCTGCTATTTATGCAAACATTCTTTCATTTGTTAATGATTATCCCGATCAATGGAATGAAGTTGCTAAATACGCAAAATTGGCTATTGAAGGTGGCTCACTGATGAGTGAAAAAGAATTACTTTCCGGCTTTAATGACCTTTCTTTGAGCGAAGTGTTATGGGGGGCTGATATTAATGGTGAAACAAATACATTCTACGCTTCATTCATGAGTCAAGTTGATCCTTACGGCCCAGGATACGGTGGTAATTTAGGAAATTACAAAATGATTTCCAGTGATTTGTATGAAAAAATTTCAGATGATGACATTCGTAAAAAATGGTTTGGAGTTGATTTGGGAGAAACAAATACTCATTATAAAGTAAGACAATATGTGCAGCGCAAATTTATTGATATAGGTTCTACCGCGCCTGGTTTTACTCCTACAGGTGATACTTTTTGCTCTGACTATATTTATTTGCGTACTGGTGAAATGTATTTTGTAGCTGCAGAAGCATTATATAGGGCAGGAAAAGAAAGTGAAGCCAAAACAATGCTAACTACAATTATGAAAACTCGTAATCCAAAATATGAAACATCCGCAACAAGTGATGCACTTTTACAAGAAATTGAACTTCAAAAGCGTATTGAAATGTGGGGTGAAGGTCGTCGTTTATTTGACATGAAACGTCGTAATGAAAGTTTGGATAGAACACATGCAATTAATCATAGTGCGATTGCTCCAAAGGAAGTCCCTGCAGGTAGTAAATTATTCATTTATCAAATCCCCGATAAGGAGTTAAATGCCAATAGTGAGATTACTGATAAAAACGAATAGCTAATAATAGGTCTATAATAAAAAAGATGCTTAGATTACTAGGCATCTTTTTTATATTTAAGGTAGAATAAAAGTAGACATAAAATCAAATTATTTTTTTTATGTTATAATATATAGTTGATTTATAGTTTGTTATAATAGATGTAATATTGTATATCTACAAGAGAGCAGAATGCTAAATATTTGATTACTAGATGTTTTTTTGTATATTTTAGTTCCGCAAAGACTTTGGTAGTTTCCTTTATCGGAATGGCTACACAAGAAGTGCCAGTTAAAGCAAACTTGAATATTGTATTAAAGTCTGATACAGAACAGCTTGAAGAGGTAATGGTGGTGGCTTATGGTACAGCGAAAAAATCTGCATTTACAGGTTCGGCTGCTACTATAAAAAATGAAAAAATAGCGACGAGACAAACTTCAAATGTGACAAATGCTTTGGCGGGTCAAGTAGCCGGAGTACAAACTACAAGTAATAATGGTCAGCCGGGTAAAGATGCTGAAGTGCGTATTCGTGGTATTGGATCTATATCGGCTAGTAACAAGCCTTTGTATGTGGTAGATGGAGTTCCGTATGATGGTGAAATTTCTGCTATCAGTACTTCTGATATAGAATCAATGACAGTGTTGAAAGATGCTGCTTCTAATGCTCTGTATGGTGCACGTGGTGCTAATGGTGTAATCTTGATTACTACCAAGCGTGGTAAGAGTGGGGAAGCCCGTGTTACTTTTGACGCTAAATGGGGTGTAAATAAACGTGGAGTACCTAATTATGAAACAATTACGGATCCGGCTACATTCTATGAATTAAACTATTCTTCTATTTATAATGCCGATTTGAAAGGATATGCGGCAGCCGGAGATTTGGCTAAAGCTAATGCGTACGCTAATCAAGCGATGCTTTCTTCTACATATTTGGGATATCAGGTGTATTCCATTCCTCAAGGACAGCAACTGATCGGTATGGATGGCAAATTGAATCCTAATGCGACATTAGGTTATTCTGATGGTACATATTATTATACTCCGGATAATTGGTCGGATGAAATTTTTGAAAATAACCTGCGCCAAGAGTATAATTTAAGTATCAGCGGTGCGACTGAAAAAATGAATTATTATATGTCGGCCGGCTATTTGGATGATAAGGGAATTGTTCCTAACTCTGGTTTTCAACGTTATTCTGCACGTTTGAAAGCTGACTATCAAGTGAATCCTTGGTTGAAGATGGGAGGAAATGTATCATTTACTCATTATGATAGCCGTGAACAGGATACTGAGGGTGGTACATCAAATGCAAACATCTTTTATGCATCAAATATTATGGGAGCCATTTATCCTATGTATGTTCGTGATGCACAGGGCAATATTATGGTAGATAATCGAGGTTTCCTTCGTTATGATTATGGAAAGCCAGGACAAGATTCAAATGGTAGCCGTAATACGATTCCTAATGCAAATCCGTTGGCTAGTTATATGCTGGATAAAATGAAATATTCGGGTGATGTGGTTAGTGGAAAATGGTCTGCTGATATTGATATTTGGAATGGAATCAAGGCAAAAGTGAATATAGGTGTTGATGTAAATAATGTGCGTGCTACAGAGATGGTTAACCCCTTCTACGGACAGTATTCTGAAACTAGCGGAGTCGGAGGTTTGATCGGCGTATCTAGTGAGCGTACATTTAGTGTAAATCAGCAGTATTTATTGACATACAACAAAACATTTAATGATGTTCATAATGTGGATATTTTGGCCGGACATGAAAGTTATGACTATAAATATCAATATTTGTACGGACAACGTGAGAAATTGTATGATCCGAATGTTCCTGAATTAGGCAATGGTATTATGAACCAGAGCAATAATTCATATTTTCGTAATTATGCAACAGAAGGATGGCTGTTCCGTGCACAATATGACTATGATGGACGGTATTTTGTTTCAGCTTCTTTCCGTCGTGATGCTTCTTCTTGTTTTCACCCGGATAATCGTTGGGGTAACTTCTGGTCTGTAGGAGCTGGATGGTTATTAAGCAAAGAGAAATTCTTGGAAAACCAGTCTTGGATTGATATGTTGAAATTTAAAATCAGCTATGGTTTGCAAGGTAATGATAACTTGATGTTCCAAGGTGGTTTGTACCGTAACTACTATCCGTATCAAGACCAGTATACATTGGCAAACAGTAATGGCGATTTTTCAACTTCTCTATATTATAAAGGTAATAAGGAAATTACTTGGGAAACTTCACACAGCTTTAATACTGGATTTGATTTCGCTTTTTGGGGTGGTAAGTTAGGTGGTTCTGTTGAGTACTTCTCACGTAAAACAACCGATATGCTTTATTTCAAACCGGTAGCAGCTTCAATGGGTTATTCCCGTTTTCCTGAGAATGTGGGTTCAATGGTAAACCGTGGGGTTGAATTGGACTTGTATTCCAATATAATTGAAAACAAGAATTTTTCCTGGAATGTAAACTTTAATCTTACACATTTTAAGAATAAAGTCTTGGAATTATCTCCAGAACTGAATGGACAATTGATTGACGGTGCCCGGATTTATCGTGAAGATGAGTCTATGTACCAGCTTTATTTACCTAAATATGTAGGTGTGGATTCTGAAACAGGAGAGAGTTTGTGGGCGCTGGTGACTCCGGATGAGAATGGTAATACAGTTACGAAATCTTATTCTGTCGCTTCTGAAAACAGATTCGCATCAGGTGATATTCTACCTAAAGTTTATGGTGGTTTTGGAACAAGTGTTACAGCCTATGGCTTTGATCTCTCTGTTTCGTTTGCATACCAGCTTGGTGGACGTATTCTGGACTATACTTATCAAGGATTGATGGATGTGGCAGCCACAGGTAGTGCTTTGCATAAAGATATGTTAAAAGCATGGACTCCTGAAAATAAAAATACGGATGTTCCTCGTATGAATATTAATGACCAATATACGAACAGATTAACAGATCGTTTCTTGACTAGTTCGGACTATTTAAGCTTGCAGAATATTACATTGGGTTATACTTTGCCGAAGAGTCTGACACGTAAAATGCAGATTGACGGTGTCCGTGTATTCTTTGTTGCAGATAATGTGGCTTTGCTGACAGCTCGCAAAGGGTTGGACCCACGTCAAGGTTATGTGGCTGCTGACAATGTATATTCACCTATCCGCACAATTTCCGGAGGTATATCTTTAAATTTCTAATTTAGCAACCCATTTTTAAGAATATGAAATTGTCAAATAAATATATAGCATTTGCAAGTGTCGCTTTATTAATGGCATCTTGCGATTTGGATAAATTTCCTGAAGGAGATTACATATCTGAAGAACAGAAAGAAGATATAATCAATGGCAGACCTAATTTGATAACTGCTGAAGTGAACGCTATGGCAGCCAAATTAAATACTTTTGGTACGATTTCAGATGATGCCACTACTTATCATAATGACTATGGTATTCCTGCGGTATCTATGATATTGGAATCAGGAGGGCAGGATTTGGTTGCATTGGTTAATGGATATAACTGGTTTAATACATCTCAGAATTATAGTGACAGAGTATACGATAGTTCAAGCGATGAATTGATTTGGAAAACGTTCTATAATCACTTGAAAGCTGCAAACAATGTATTGAAATTGATAGCGGCAGATACGGAAGATTCTTCTTTGAAGGTTTATCGTGGCCAAGCTTTAGCTGCTCGTGCTTATGACTATCTGAACTTGGTTCAAATTTATCAGTTTACTTATGCAGGTCATGAAAATAGCCTGGCAGTACCTATTGTTACAGAAACAATGACTGATGAAGATATGCAGAATAATCCGCGTGCAACTGTACAGCAGGTGTATGACCAGATTATGAGTGACCTGAATACGGCTGCTGATTTATTGACCGGGTATGATAATGGCTCAAACAAAGATCAGATTGATGAGGCAGTAGTTTATGGATTGCGTGCTCGTGCTAATCTGTTAATGCAAAAATGGGCGGATGCAGCTAAAGATGCAGAACGTGCCATTGCTGGCGGTACACCTCAGACTTTAGCCCAGGTATCTACTCCTACCTTTAATTCAGCATCGGCAAGTTCATGGTTATGGGGAGTGATGATTACGCCTGATAATGATGTTGTCCAGACAGGTATTATCAACTGGCCTTCGCACTTGTGCTCTTTTACCGGGAACGGTTATACTTCAGGAGTGCCTGATGGATATAGAAAGGTGAATTCTGCATTATATGATTTAATACCCGAAACAGATATCCGTAAACAATGGTTCTTGTCTCCGGATAATAAATCTTCATTGATTGATAATGAGCAGATTGAGGGTACTTCCATCGTTGAATATTTTGGTTTGACTCCGTATGTAAATACAAAGTTCGGAGCTTATCAAAGTATATTTGGTAACACAACCAATGCGTCAGACTGGCCTTTGATGCGTGTTGAAGAAATGTATCTGATAAAGGCTGAGGCAGAAGCCATGGGTGGTAATCTGAGTGGCGGAAAGAGTACATTGGAAAATTTTGTACGGACATATCGGGATCCTTCCTTTACAAGTAAAGCTAATTCGGCACAGGATTTTCAGGATGAGGTTTGGTTGCAGCGTCGTATGGAACTTTGGGGAGAAGGTTTCTCACTGTTCGATATCCTACGCTTGAAAAAGCCGGTGGTTCGTAAGAATACGAATTATGACCCGTCTGTACAATATAATTCAGCAGCAGAAGCGCAGATCCTGATCTATCGGATTCCGCAATGTGAAATGGAAACCAATTCCGGAATCAGTGACACTGATAACAATCCGGCTGCTCCACAACCACAACTATAGGGAATAACTGTAATAAAAAAGAGGATGACGTTCAACGTTCATCCTCTTTTTTTGTTATATTTGTCGCGAACTTATTTAGATTGATAGATAAATGAAAGAATTTGTAATTTCTGAAGCACAGGTTGAAACTGCCATCTTAGTTGGTTTGATTACTCAGACACAAGATGAGCGTAAGACCAAGGAGTATTTGGATGAGTTGGAGTTCTTGGCCGAAACGGCCGGAGCAACAGTGGTGAAAAGGTTTACTCAGAAACTGCCTGCTGCCAATTCCGTGACTTATGTCGGTAAAGGAAAGCTGGAAGAAATCAAGGAATATATTCATCAGGAAGAGGAAAATGAGCGTGAAGTCGGAATGGTGATTTTTGATGATGAACTTTCTGCCAAGCAGATACGTAATATAGAAGCTGAACTGAAAGTGAAGATTTTGGACCGTACTTCGCTGATTCTGGATATTTTTGCCATGCGGGCTCAAACTGCAAATGCTAAAACACAAGTGGAGTTGGCCCAATATAAGTATATGCTGCCTCGTCTGCAACGTTTGTGGACTCACTTGGAGCGTCAGGGAGGTGGATCCGGTGCCGGTGGGGGTAAAGGCTCTGTGGGATTACGTGGGCCGGGTGAAACTCAGTTGGAAATGGACCGTCGTATCATTTTGAATCGTATGTCATTGTTGAAAGAACGGTTGGCTGAAATTGATAAACAGAAGTCCACTCAACGTAAAAACCGTGGGCGTATGATACGTGTAGCTTTGGTAGGGTATACCAATGTGGGAAAATCTACTTTAATGAATTTGCTTTCAAAAAGCGAGGTCTTTGCTGAAAATAAACTTTTTGCAACATTGGACACCACAGTACGCAAAGTGATTATTGAGAATCTGCCATTTCTGCTTACAGATACCGTAGGATTTATCCGTAAATTACCAACGGATTTGGTTGATTCCTTTAAATCAACTTTGGACGAAGTACGTGAAGCGGATCTGCTGATTCATGTGGTGGATATTTCTCATCCGGATTTTGAGGAACAAATTTCTGTGGTTGATAAAACGATTGCTGATTTGGGGGCAGGTGGAAAGCCTACCATGATTGTTTTTAACAAGATAGATGCTTATACCTATATAGAGAAAGCAGAGGATGATTTGACTCCTAAAACCAGGGAGAATATTACATTGGAAGAACTGATGAAGACATGGATGGCAAAATTGAATGATAATTGTATCTTCATTTCTGCCAGAGAGAAAATAAATATGGATGAATTGAAGACTATTATATATAATAAGGTGCGCGAGCTACACGTACAGAAGTATCCTTATAACGATTTTCTTTATCAAACCTATGATGAAGAATAAATACATATAGAAGATGAAAACTTATCGTTCACTTACACAAGAAGAAATACAACAATTAAAAGAGAGATCATGCACTGCGGTTGATTGGGATGAAATTGAAGTAGTAGAGAACTTTAAGACGGACTATATTTATCATACCCGTTTTTCCGGAAAGGTCAGATTGGGGGTCTTTGAAGATGAGTTTACGTTGGCAGGTGGCATGCGTAAACATTCCGGATTGTATCATGCGACTTTGCATAATGTAACGGTGGGCGATAATTGTTGTATTGAGAATATAAAGAACTATATAGCCAACTATATCATTGGGGATTATGTATTTATAGAGAATGTAGATATCATTCTGGTAGATGGCCGGAGCAAGTTTGGGAATGGCGTTGAAGTAGCTGTATTGAATGAAACGGGTGGACGTGAAGTGCCTATTCATGATCGTCTGTCAGCGCATCAGGCCTATATTCTGGCATTGTACCGTCATCGTCCTGAATTGATTTGCCGGATGAAAGCCATTATTGACCGGTATGCTGAAGAGAATGCTTCGGATACAGGTACTATTGGCCACCATGTTACCATTGTTGATGCGGGATATATAAAGAATGTACGAATAGGTGATTATTGTAAGATAGAAGGGGCGGGACGATTGAAAAACGGTAGCTTGAACAGTAATGAGCAAGCGCCTATTCATATCGGCTATGGAGTGGTATGCGATGATTTTATTATATCAAGCGGCTCCAATGTGGAAGATGGAACTATGTTGACCCGTTGCTTTATCAGCCAGGCATGTCATTTGGGACATAACTATTCTGCATCTGATTCTTTGTTTTTCAGTAATTGTCAAGAAGAGAACGGTGAGGCATGTGCCATTTTTGCCGGACCCTTTACGGTGACTCATCATAAGTCTACTTTGCTGATTGCCGGAATGTTCTCTTTTATGAATGCGGGTTCCGGCTCTAATCAAAGCAACCATATGTATAAGTTAGGTCCGATTCATCAGGGGGCTATGGAGCGTGGGGCGAAGACTACTTCCGATTCTTATATTTTATGGCCCGCACGTGTAGGTGCATTTTCTTTGGTTATGGGGCGTCATGTGAATCATGCCGATACTTCTAATCTGCCTTTTTCTTATCTGATAGAGCAGCAAAATACCACTTATCTGGTGCCAGGGGTGAATTTGCGGAGTGTAGGTACGATTCGGGATGCTCAAAAGTGGCCTAAACGTGACAAACGTAAAGATCCGAACCGTTTGGATCAGATTAATTATAACCTGTTGAGTCCCTATACTATTCAGAAAATGATGAAAGGGCGTAGTATTCTGAAAGAATTACGTAAAGTATCCGGAGAAACTTCAGAAACTTACTCTTACCAAAGTGCGAAAATTAAGAATTCTTCTTTAAATAATGGCATTCGTTTTTATGAAACGGCTATTCATAAATTTTTGGGTAATTCATTAATCAAGCGTTTGGAGGAGGTTCGTTTTAGCAGTGATGAGGAAATCCGTGCCCGGTTGATTCCTGATACAGAGATAGGGACAGGAGAATGGGTGGATATTTCCGGATTGATCGCTCCTAAAAGTGAAATAGAGAAGTTGATGGCAGATATAGAATCTGGAATCCTGACTAATGTGGATCAGATTCATGACCGTTTTGTTGAGATGCATCGTAATTATTATACATACGAGTGGACATGGGCGTATGGGAAGATGCTTGAGTTTTATAATCTGCGTTCCGATGAAATAACGGCAAAGGATGTTATTGCTATCGTGAAGAAGTGGCAGGAGGCTGTTGTCGGATTGGATAAAATGGTCTATGCCGATGCGAAAAAGGAATTTTCTTTGTCTGCTATGACGGGGTTCGGTGCAGATGGATCACGTGAAGAAATGGAGCAGGATTTTGAACAGGTGCGTGGGGTATTTGAAAGTAATCCGTTTGTGACAGCGGTATTGCAGCATATTGAAGCGAAAACAGCGTTGGGTAACGAGTTGATAGAACGGATTGCTTCTATATGATATTTTTGATGAGAGTATCCAGACTAAGATGAACCTTCGGAAAAGTTACAGATGGTAGTTACATATAAAAAGAGCCGTATGAATGCTGGAGTAGTCATACGGCTCTTGCTATTGGATGACATTTGAGCTTGTTTGGATACTTCCTTTTTATTTTTTTACCACAGGTAGTATAACTCTGCTTGCAGCTCCTTGCTGATGATAAATTTTGATCTTTTGTTTCATCACAAAATCTTCTACCGTACAATGATAGGTATCAATAAACCTTTGTGGATTGCGGTCAATAATGGGGAACCAGGAACTTTGAATTTGAATCATCAGTCTGTGTCCCGGCAGGAATGTGTGTGCCACATCATACAGTGTGTAATTAACCGGAGTTATTTCTTCCGGTTTGAAAGGCAGGGGATTGTCGAATCCCTTACGGAAGCGTCCTCTGAATAATTCGCCACGAATCATCAGCTGGTACCCACTCATTGGGTAGTCACTCTTTAAATAACTGCGTGCAGTTTTGGAATATTCAAATTTTTCAGGATATACATCAATTACTTTCACCATAAAATCAGCGTCAGTACTACTGATGGCAGTCATTAATTCCACTTCTATAGGACCGGCCAATGTTAAAGTATCACATAGCGGCTCCGTCATGAAAGTAATGACATCGGGACGTGAAGTAGCAAAGCGTTGGTCATCTACCATGAATTCTTTTGTCCGGTAAGTGGTAGGGTTTGCCGTATAGGGTACCGGACGTGACATATCTGAAATATATTCTGAATAAGACTCTTGTTCTGCCGGTGCTTGTGTGGATACTGATCCGTTTTTATGTATATAATAAGGTGTACCGGCAGTCTTTTGTACAGGCCATTCGTTGTATGTTTTCCATTCGTTTTCACCTGTATGGAATATATTTACTTTATGCTTGGGCTTTTCTCCCTTTCCTTCCAGGAAATATCGGAAAAAAGGATATTCTATTTTGTCCATGTAATAAGCCGAAGTGCTTTTACCGAAATACAGATTACCGAAACCTTGGAACCCGCGTACTGTCCATGCTCCATGCCACCAAGGACCGAATGTCAGATATAAATCTGTGTCCGGTGATTGCTCTTTGATGGCTTTATAAAGATTCCAGGCTCCGTAACAGTCTTCGGAGTCATACAGTCCACCTACCACCAATATGGCTGGCTTCAAGTTATAACAGGAGGTGCGTGCATCGCGCTCTTTCCAGAAATCATCGAAATCAGGATGGTTTTTGATATCATTCCACAATGTCTGTGTAGTATCACGTACCAGGTCGTCTACATTCTTAAAGGTACCGAGTGCCAGAAAATCTGTGTAAACATCATTCTTTACAATTTGGTTCATCACTCCTTTTCCCATGTGGCGTCCTTCCAGTCTGGGAAGGAAATTAGTGGTTTGCAGCAGGGTGAAGGCTCCGTTGTGATGACGGTCATCTCCACGGAACCAGTCAGTAACGGGAGCTTGCGGAGAAACAGCTTTCAAAGCCGGATGATTGGAGGAAGCTGTCATAGTGGCATAGAAACCATCATAACTGATTCCCCATGTTCCTACATTTCCGTTATTATATGTGTTGTGAATCAACCATTCTATGGTATCGTATGTGTCCGTAGCTTCGTCTATATTCTTTTTATCTTTCTTACCCTTTTTGTTTTTGTTGAGAGGGCGTACTTGGATAAATATTCCTTCACTCTTATGCCGTCCACGTACATCTTGGAAGACGATAATATATCGGTGCTCTATATAGTTTTTCAGATTAGTTCTGAAATGACGGTCAAATCCTTCTCCGTATGGGGAACAAGAGTAAGGGCTGCGGTGCATCAGGATAGGATGCTGCCTGCTGTTGTCTTTCGGTTCGTAGACAGCGGTGTAAAGCTTGATTCCGTCACGCATGGGAATCATGACTTCCCGTTTCGTGTAGATTTCCTTCAGTTTGAGTTCGATACTGTCCGGTTGGTTTTTTCCGAAGGGATACCCCGTTCCATCCAGATGCTCGTGATGAAACGCGGCCCAATCGCGCAGCTCCGCAAAGTCCTGGACTTCCGATAGAACGTAATATGTATAGGCAGCGTGATGCTTCATTTCCGCATATTCGCTGTCGGTCAGGCGTCCCGGCTTTTCCAGTATTTCATTGCCTATCGCTACCTTTCCGATGTCATGGAGTGCGCCGGCAAGATACATTTTCTGGGCGGTGTCCTCGTCAAATCCCATAAACCGGGCCAGACATTCCGCATCGTCGGCCACACCCAGAGAATGTGTACTGGTAAAGGGCGATTTGTAGTCTACAATTTTCGCGAAGAATTTTGCCAGAGCTTTTACCTGCGCAAAATCAAGCTGCTGCTTGGTACGCGGCACTTTGCTCCACAGGCGCTCCTCCAGCCCCCTGCCGCCAAGAGAGCAAAAATGCTGTTCTGAAAAAGCGCGAAGAAACGCGTCCGCGCATTCCTCATCCACGATCCTGCCGCGTACCCGAGTAAGGAACGCGTTCGCACGCTCCCACACATCCGGCGTAAAGACATCGGCGCGGCAGAAAGCATCCAGCAGATCGCACAGACGGATAATACGGGCGCCCAGCGGGATCTCCTGCCATGTTTTTCCGAAGGAGCCGCTGCCATCCGCGTTTTCGTGGTGGTAAAGGATGATATTTTCTACATTTGTATGAAACGGAAGCGCGGATATGTTCTCCTCGCCCATAACGCAGTGAGCGCCGAGATGCGGCAGCTCCGGCAAACATTCCGCGGCAGAGCTGTCACCACGAAATTCTTCGTGCAGATACTGCGTCAGAGCATTGTCGTGCAATAGGGCACAGACGGCAAGATCCTGCAGTGCTTCGCCAGAAACGCCAAACTGTTCGGCCGTACACACACTCATATACGCCACACGCTTGGCGTGGAACGTTGTCACATGAACCAGTTCCGCCTCCACGCAATCCAGAGCATAGGAGCAGGCACCAAGCAAGCCTAATACATCAAGTTCCATGTGCGGAGCGGTCACGCTTTCCAAAGGCTGTGGAGGTTGCCGGCATAGTTTTATAACACTTTGCTATTATTTTAGAGATATATTA
>OGXC01001758.1_pt1 | contig 16123 bp, 11 predicted proteins | sample 1576201 | NCBI WGS metagenome assembly OGXC01 (sample SAMEA3541562, study PRJEB24748) | human gut metagenome | biome: human gut; feature: human-associated habitat; material: faeces | place: China | collected 2012 | reverse complement strand
TGATGCCGAGATCCTGCAGCCACTTGATACAGTACTGTTTCCAGTATGCGAACCATTCGAGGTCAGTGTCAGGCTCACAGAAGAATTCCAGCTCCATCTGCTCAAACTCTCTGGTACGGAACGTGAAGTTGCCGGGTGTGATTTCATTCCGGAAGGACTTACCGATCTGACCGATGCCGAAGGGGATTTTCTTTCTGGAAGTACGCTGTACGTTCTTGAAGTTTACGAAAATACCCTGCGCGGTTTCGGGACGCAGATATACCGTATTCTTTGCATCCTCCGTAACACCCTGGAAGGTCTTGAACATCAGGTTGAACTGACGGATTTCGGTAAAGTTGTGTTTGCCGCAGGTCGGGCAGGGAACCTGATTATCTTCGATAAATTGCATCATCTGTTCCTGGCTCCAGCCGTCTACAGAGCCTCCCAGATCAATATTGTGCTCCTGTGCATAATCTTCGATGATCTTATCTGCACGGAAACGCTCGTGGCATTCCTTACAGTCCATCAGCGGATCAGAAAAGCCGCCCAGATGTCCGGATGCAACCCAGGTCTGGGGATTCATCAGAATCGCGCAGTCCACACCGACGTTGTAAGGGTTCTCCTGGATAAATTTTTTCCACCATGCGCGCTTTACGTTGTTTTTCAGCTCTACGCCGAGGTTACCGTAATCCCATGTATTTGCAAGTCCGCCGTAAATTTCGGAACCGGGATATACAAACCCTCTCGCTTTTGCCAGCGATACAATTTTGTCCATTGTCTTTTCCATCGTTTTTCTCCTTTGACTGCACAGATTTTAATCAAACAGAATATAGGTCAGCATATCTGCGTCGGTTACGGATACTGTTTTGGCATTCGCTGTCGCCTTGACATCCTCCGAACCGTACCGGACCTTATCCCATACTCTGACATTAACCGCTTCCCGCACAACTGCAATGTGCTTTTCTCCCATTTTGAGGAGGTCTTCCTTGCCGATCTGCTCTCCGTCTCCCTTCAGGGAAGAAAGCGTAACATTCAGATCATAGCCTGCATTAAACGCATCTTTTACGGTTCCAACAAACAATGCCAGTTTGTTGAAAGCAGAATAAGCAGAAGCGTCCGCATACTGCATCACAACCGTTACCGTATGATCGTCATTTTCTTTTGCCGCTTTCAGCACAACCGCTTCTTTTCCAGCCGAAGCATTATAAGTATCGCATGCCTGCTGAATCGTACTTTCCAGCTCATCCAGATTATAATAGCTTTCGGAAAAATCTTCTATAATCGTGTGAACCACCTGACCATTTTTTTTGACTTCAATCGTGGTCTCGGTTACTTCCGGCTCCCTGCCGCATCCCGTCAGCATCGCTGCCAGACACAGGATACACAGTGCGCGCATGATCCATTTTCGCGTCATTTATCTGCTCCCTCTCATCTGCATCCGCTCTTTATCTGCCGATGCTATGATCTTAACTATTATAGCCGACCGCCCTTTCTTTTTCAACCCATAACTTTACAAAGTCATTTTATAACGTTTCCAGGATCTCCAGGGTATGAAATTCACCCGGAAGAAAATCCCTCCGGTATTTTTCTGCAATCTGCACAAGCTCTGCAAGCACTTCTTCTTTTAAGGTAAATGTGTAAAGCTTTTCCACGGGCGTCCCTGCGATAAATTCGACTGCATACAGCGCCGTTTCCGAAAAATTGCCCTGCGGCAGCCCCGGGAATTCCCCGTTTGCCACAATCAGCCGGATTTCGTAAATGCATCGCACAAGCCTGCGCGGGATGCTTTTTACCGTCAGTGCCCGCAGGGACTGATATAAAAGCTTTAACACCTCGCGCTCGTCGTTATTTTCCCGTGTGCAGTAATCCGCCAGCTCCAGAAAATACATTCCGTAATAGGCGCCCTCAAAATCCTGCCGTAGCTCTTCAAAATAGCAGTCCGCTGAAATATCACAGACACTGTAGGAATTTCGCCCTGCATACAGCTCGAACGTCCCGAAGGTAAACGGACTGGTAGGAGCCAGAAAAGCGCTTGTCGGCTTTCTGGCTCCCCTTGCAAAAGCGGATATTTTTCCTTTTTCCCGAGTCAGGATCACGACTCTCCTGTCATACTCCCCGATCGGTTCTGCCTTCAGAACGATTCCGAGCACTTTGATCCGATCCTGCATGTTGTTCCCCATCCTGTCCCTGCGCCTTTGCACGGAAGGACGAAGTAAACGAGCTGCTCTCGTGTAACTTCGCCCGGTTCCGGAGCGCATTTCTTTCCTGTATCTGATTCCGGTACTGCAGATAATCCTCCACACGCCCGGTTTTTAAAAACTGATCCCAGTAGCTTCTTTCATTCATCCTTACCGCCTCCCATGTATCCAATCTGCCGTCTCCGACAGCTTTTACGTCCCTCATAGGATAAGCGGTTTGAACTTTTTTATTCCCTCAGAAAAAAGAGCCTTCTATCTGTCCGGCCTAGTATCCGCAGGGTTGTAACCGAAGTTTTTTAAGAGGAAATCGCTGTCTCTCCAGTCCTTCTTGACCTTGACCCAGAGCTGCAGATTGACCTGGCATTCCAGCATATCCTCGATATCCCGGCGCGCCTGAGAACCGATCCTTTTGAGCATGCTGCCCTGCTTGCCGATAATAATTCCCTTGTGGGAATCCCGCTCGCAGATGATCGTCGCATCGATATTGACGATATGCTCCTTAAATTCCATCCGTTCGACCGCCACTGCGATGCCGTGGGGAATTTCCTCTTCCAGACAGCGCAGTGCCTTTTCCCGGATCATCTCCGCAACGATCTGACGCTGCGGCTGGTCTGTGATCGTATCTTCATCGTAGAAGGGCTCTCCATAGGGAAGATATTTGAAAATGCAGTCCAACAGCGTATCGGTATTGTTGCTGCGAAGCGCCGATACCGGGACGATTTCTGCAAAATCCATCTCTTTTCGGTAAGTTTCCATCGCATCCAAAACGGCTGTTTTAGGAACGGTGTCGATCTTGTTGATCACGAGGATGACCGGCAGCCTGCTGCGTTTTAACTGCTCCAGGATATGCCGTTCCCCGGCACCGATATAGGTCGTCGGCTCTACCAGCCAGAGAATGACGTCCACGTCAGAAAACGTGCTTTCCGCCACCTTTACCATGTAGTTGCCGAGCTTGTTTTTCGCCTTATGGATGCCCGGCGTATCCAGAAACACAATCTGTCCCTTCGGTCCCGTATAGACGGTCTGAATCCGGTTTCTTGTCGTCTGGGGTTTATTGGATGTGATCGCGATTTTCTGTCCGATCAGATGATTCATCAGTGTGGACTTGCCCACGTTCGGGCGTCCTACCAGCGTTGCAAAGCCCGCTTTTTTCTGTTTGTTCTGCGCCATGTATCTGTTCCTTTCCCGGTTTTTGTCTGTATCTGTCCCCGGTTCTGATTTCTGTTTTTGCCGATGTCTTTTTTCCCGACTGATGCTTTTCACTTATCTTGATAATTATCCGTACAATCAGAATCGCAATTCCGAGTACGATTGCAATCGCAATCAGGATCGGCAGGAGAATAATAAATTCAATTGCGAAATTTTTGAAAAAGCTTCCAACCCTGTAAATATTTGCAGAAAAGCCCTCTGCAATCCGCGCACCCGCGCTCTTTGCCGCTCCTGGCGTGTAGCGCTCCACCTCGTCGATATAGAGGTTGACTGTGCTGTAATCCACCTGATTGTCATAGGTGCGAAGCTGGGATTCCATGCTTTCGATCTGATAGCGTACATCGGTCAGCTGCTCGTTGATCGCAATGATATCCTCGATGGATTCCGCCTGCTCCATCATGGAAAGGAGGCTTTCCTGTTCTGCCAGAAGTGCCTTTTTGTGGCTCTGCAGATCCACATACTGCAGCGTCACATCCTCTGTGGATTCAGATTTTCTCGTCACATTGGACTGCTTGGAAATTCCCGCCAGATAGCCATCGAGCTTCTCCGAAGGAATTCTTGCCGTCAGACGTGCGCTTCTGGCAGCAGACGTTGAACTGGCATAACTGCTATTGGAAATGCTGCTGCTTTCTATGTAGCCTCCAAGCTCCTCCGCCTGAGACTGTGCAGACGCAAGGAGCGCATCAAAGCTTTCCGTCTCTACGTCCATATCCACATTTCGGATCAGCTTGCGCCCGGTCGTCTCTCCCTTTTCTACGGTTTCCGCCTGGGACGAGCCGTTTTCTTCCGATACTTCATCGGCATACTCATAGTCGCCGCTGTCATAATATACACCGCCCGCAGCACTGTAGTTTGACGCAGCCGTATCATAGGCGGATTCCATCGCCATTTTGCTCGCCGAGCCGCAGCCCGACAGCATGGATAGGGCTAAAACACCCGTCAGTACCTTCACCATTTTCTTTTTCAACATGAAAATCCCTCCCTTCTAAGCTTCCCATTGTGTATATGCCCCATCGGCTGCACCGAACTTTTGTCCGGGCAGCCGCGTGCTTCAAAGCAGCTGTTCCAGTGTCCCGAAGCGTTCTTTTTCCTCTTCGATCTTCTTCGTATTTCCGACAACACACAGGCAGTCGTCTTCCAGAAATGCCTTCATGTGACCGGCAAGCGCCCGGATATCCTCCGCCGTCGCATCCAGAACCTGATCCCGCTCCTTCTGCAGCTGCTCTGCGGTCTGTCCGGTCAGATAAATGCTCAGCGCGCGCAGCGCCTTTGCAGCCGGGTTCATCGGCGCATCCATTTCACTGACCGTACCGATGACCGCTTGAGTCATCGAGCGCTCATCCCCTGCGAAATGCGCTACATACTCCACGATTCCCTCATAGGCTTCGATCGTCTTGCCAAGATTCGGATCGCGGTAAGAAGCGATATAGGCATCTCCGCTCTTTCCGAAGCTGCACATGCAGCCGTAAGCGCCGCCCTTGACGCGGACTGTATTCCAGAGATAATCCGTATTTAAAATACCGCGCAGCATCCGCAGCACTCCGGTATATTCCAACCCGTTCTTTTTATAATTTCCGGCGCGGCACACATACTGTACCTGAGAAGCTGATAAAAAGCCCTCATTTTTCTTCGAAACCGCAGCATGCACCGGCTCTCTGTCCACCGGGCAGGTAAACAAATCTTTTTTCAGCGCTTTGGCTTCTGCTTCAAACAGCTTTTCCTGGTCTTCCTCTTCTGCGGTAAAATCAAACATCAGGTTTTCCGGACGGAACATGTACTCGCTCAGCCGTTTCAAAATCTCCGGAAGCTTCTCTTTTTCTTCGTTCCAGTTTGTGCAGAGCCCATCCACCAGCCGATAAAAGTCCATGCCGCTTAAAATTTCCTGAATTGCTGCCGTCTCGGACGTATAGGACATTGCCCTGCCCGCCGCAATCGTATGTCCTGCGGAAATCATGGAGGACTGCAGTCTCGATTTCAACTCTGTCAGAATCTCGTACAGGCGCTTCGTATCCGTATAATTGGAACGTACCAGCATCTCTGCTGTCAGCTCCATCGCGTCCTTTAAATGCGCATGGAATGCTTTTCCTTTGATTTCAAACGTAATTTTGCGTTCGGACGGATTTGTGACATTCGGATAAATATTCGTAACCGGCACGATTCCTCCGGTCAAAAGGTCAGTCTGCGTAAACAGCTCCTGATAGGAATAATTCTGCGTATCCACCAGGCCGATCGCCGCCTTCAAAATGCCGACATAGGCAAACAGCTCTGCCGGAACCTCGCTGATATCGAACAGCAGGCGAAAATAACTGACGCCGTTGGTTTCGATTTTATGGTAAATCAGTTTTGTGTCTTCGATTTCACGTTCTTCCAGAATGATCGGCTCGATCTCCCGACGAATATCGCTTCTTTCCAGCAGTGGAATCTTCGCCAGATCCTCCGGACGGTCGGGTTCTTCCTGAAACGCTTTCAGCGCAGCTGTCTTTTCCACAATTTTTTCGATTTCTTCTGCAGTCAGCGTCTCCTTGTAAGCCTGCAGGCGATCTGCCAGCTCCTGATCCTTTTTATCGGTCAGCCCTCTTTCGGGTACGAGCAGCAGCACGCTTCTGTGCGGATTGTGCAGCAGATACTTTTCAATCAGCTGTTCAAAATATCCGGTCTCCACCTTTTCTCTCAGGCTTCTGTAGGTATCGCCCGCTTCGATATGAATAAACGGCCTGGTTTCATCGTAAAGCCAGCTGTCCATTACCTGCAGACCATACATCAATCCTGCAGGGAAAATACCATAATCCGCTTCCCGATACTTAAATTCGTAATAATTCAGGCCGGCCTGCAAACGCTTTTGATCCAGTCCCTCTGCAACAAGCTTTTCCAGTGTCTCGTCGATGATCCTTAAAAATTCTTCTTTCCGGGAAGCATCCGCATTCTTAGCGACGATGGAGAAATACGGCTGTCTCGTCCCGTTGTCATAATCACTGTAGATGTCTTCGCCGATGCCTGCATCCAAAAGTGCCTGCTTTAAGGGCGCGCCCTGGGAGGAACAAAGCGCGTAGTCCAGAATCTGAAAGGCAATGTATTCTTCCCGGTTTAAAACGTCCCCGGCAGTCATACTGCAGGTCAGGTAGGTATTGTGCTCCAGCGGCTCGCTCTCGGTGATCGAGTAGGGCTTTACAGCTTCCCTGGGTGCAGCAAAAGGCTCCTGCAGACTGATGTTTGCCTCCACGTCAATTTTTTCAAAATGGGACAGATAATGCTCATCCATCCAGTTGAGACGCTCGACCATATCCATGTTGCCATACAGATAGATATAGCTGTTGGCCGGATGATAATATTTACGATGGAAATCCAGGAACTGTTCATAGGTCAGGTTCGGAATCACATCCGGGTCGCCGCCGGATTCGTTCGCATAAACCGTATCAGGGAACAGATTCCGCACGATCTCCCGATCCAGAACGTCGTCCGGGGAAGAGAACGCACCCTTCATCTCATTATATACGACACCGTTTAATTTCAGTTCATCGGAGGCGTTTTCCATCTCATAATGCCAGCCCTCCTGATAAAAGATGTTGGGCTGCTTATAAATATCCGGATAAAATACTGCATCCATATAAACATGCATCAGGTTTGCAAAATCCTTGTCGTTGCAGCTTGCAACCGGATACATCGTCTTGTCCGGATAGGTCATGGCATTTAAGAAAGTGTTCAGAGACCCCTTTACCAGTTCCACAAAAGGATCCTTCACCGGGAATTCCTTCGATCCGCATAATACGGAATGTTCCAGAATATGGGCTACACCGGTGGAATCCTTGGGTGTGGTGCGGAAACCGATATAGAATACCTTGTTCTCGTCATCATTGGATACAAGTGCCACCCTTGCTCCGGTCTTCTTGTGGCGGCACAGATAGGTCACGCTGTTAATGTCCGGGATCTGCCGTTTCTCTATAATCTCATATGTGGATAAATCTTCTACTCTCATTTCTGATGTGTCCTCTTTTATTCTATCTTAATCGATTTCTCCGTGCTACGCACTCTCGAAATCGTAACGACCATTTGCAATCCGGACTATCGTCCTTCTTGCTCATGTTCGTTTGCTCCCCTCATAGAAAGCCTTCGCCGCCTGCAAGCAGTCGCTCATGCTTTCTATGGGTGAGCTTAATCTATCAAAATGCGGCCAGTGCCAGCTTGCTCATGGAGATTTCCTGAATCACGACACCCTTCGCCTCTTTCTCCTCCGGTGTCATGGCAACTAATTCCCGGATGTTCAATTCCTTCGTGACATAACGCTTTTTGCCTCTGCCGAAAATCCTTTTTTTCTCCTCGATGATATTGATCTTCACCCGAGCCTTGATCCGGTCGTAGATCTTCACAAGAAAACTGTCCGGCTTCAGATAATACATAGAGCACAAAAAAATACGCCTGCAAGCAGAAGAGAATATAAACAGCCATAACCAACGGGAGCTCAACTTGCGTATATCCACCTTAAAAGCCTGCGAACCCGAGCAGATATTCGACAACGAAATACAGCACATCGTTCACAAGGCCTTAGAGCAAATGCCGCAACAAAGCCGGACTATTTTCATGCTGAGCCGTTACCAGAATCTCCCCAACAAACAAATTGCAGAACAATTGCATATTTCACTGAAAACCGTAGAAGCGCATATCACCAAAGCCCTCCGCATACTGCGATTGGAGTTGAAAGATTACCTGGCTTCCATACTCCTCTGAGCAATAAAAGTATTTTTCCAGAAAAAAGTTTCCTTTTTTGATAGGGTTGTCCACACTTTGCCGGTTATATATACAGAAAGGCGATAAAGTCCCTCTCTTTAACCAAGCAACTCTATTTATGATGAATCAGGAATTACTATACAAATATTTTAAAGGAACGGCATCCATTGAAGAAGAGAAACAGATTCTGGACTGGGTCGAAGCTTCTGAAGAAAACCGGGAAGCCTACCTGAAAGAACGTATGCTGTTCGACGTATCCCTGTTTTCCACAAAACAAGACAATAAGAAGAAAACAATACGATTCATGCCGACGCTCCGCTGGGCGGCGCGTATTGCAGCGGCAGTCATCATTGCCGTATCCGGTTACTACATGACCACAAATTATATATATAATAAGGATGCACAGCCTCAAACCATTACTGTCCCTGCCGGACAACGTGCCCAAATAACGCTTGCCGACGGTACACGCGTATGGCTCAATGCTCAATCCACGCTTACGTATGCTTCCGACTTCGGTCGCAATGACCGTAACGTCGAGTTAGACGGCGAAGCATATTTTGAAGTTGCCAAAAACAAAAAATTACCGTTCTATGTACATACGGAAATGCACAAGGTAAGAGTAGTCGGAACCAGCTTTAACGTCTGCGCATACAAAGGCAGCAAAGAGTTTGAAACAACATTGGTGGAGGGTATCGTAGACATCTACCCAAGCTGTAACGACCAAGTGATTACCCGCCTTCAAAAGGATGAGTTTTTTGCCAATTATGACGGACGCTGCAAGAAAACCATCCTCCCCTCGTACGAATATCTCCGCTGGAAAGAGGGATTATACTGTTTTGATGATGTACCCTTCAGCGGCATCCTGGACAAACTCGAAAAATACTACAACGTAAAGATAACCGTCACCAGCCCCAGACTGCTGACCCACGAAGGCCTGACCGGCAAATTCAGAGAGCAGGATGGCATAGAACACATCTTGAGAGCCATCTCCAAAGAGCACCCGTTCAAGTTCCGCATCAATGAAAACAAAGATTCGATAATCATATATGAATAAATAAAACCTTTAAATTTAGTACTAACCCCTTAAAATCGAACAGCATGAAACCATAAAGCAACAGTCCTAAGAATTACTTCCCTTTTTTGATAAAAAAAGATCGGAAAGTACCCCCATACTTTCCGATCCGAAACAGTCAAAAATCGACCTTAATCAATTTATTAACTTAACACAGTGACAAAGATATGAGAAAAATTTCTTTGAATGGACTTTTTTGTCCAAAAAGTTTTGAAATTAAGCAATTATTGCGTACTATGAAGATCACACTATTCCTTCTTCTGTTTGTAACATTCCAAGCATATTGCGGGAATAGCTACTCTCAGAACGCCAAAGTAAGTATCCCCGATTCTCAGCTGAGAGTAGGGCAAATACTTTCCCAAATTGAATCCCAGACAGACTATCTGTTTGTATACAACAAAAAGAGTGTCGACGTACGGCGCACTGTTAATGTAGATGCAAAAAACAAAGCCGTAGCCGAACTTTTGGACGAGATATTTGCCGGAACAAACATCAGATATGTAATGGAAGGAAAAAATATAGTCCTGACCAAAAGAGGTGAAAGCATCGAAAACGTAGCCGGAACACAACAGGAAAGAGTCACCGTAAAGGGTGTCGTTACCGATTCCAAGGGCGAACCGATTATCGGTGCAAATGTGTTGGAAAAGGGTACGACCAACGGTATCATCACCAACCTGGACGGAGAGTTCACCCTCAACGCACCTGCCAATGCCACTTTAGTCATTTCCTACATAGGCTATGAACCTATAAACGTTACGCTCAACGGCCGTACATCGCTCAAAATCCAAATGAAAGAAGAAGCGCTGGCATTGGAAACCGTTGTCGTAACAGCTATGGGCATCAAGAAAAAAGAGGCCTCTCTCACCTACTCTACCCAACAGGTGGGCGGCGATGAACTGACCCGCGCCAAAGACCCTAATATGATTAACGCCCTTGCCGGTAAGACAGCAGGCGTATCCATCACCCGTAACTCCTCCGGTCTGGGCGGCTCAGCCAAAGTATCCATCCGCGGTATCCGTTCCGCCAATGCCGATGGAAACAACCAACCGTTATATGTTATCGACGGTGTGCCTATGCTGAACAACGTAGCCGAGCAGGCATTCTCCGCCATGGGCGGTAACAACGATGCCGGCAACCGTGACTCGGGCGACGGTATCTCCAACTTGAATCCGGACGACATTGAAAGCATGAGCATACTGAAAGGTGCTTCCGCAGCAGCTCTCTATGGCTCACAAGCCGCCAACGGCGTAATCCTGATTACCACCAAGAAGGGTAAAGCCGGTATGCAACGTATCGTATTCAACTCCAACCTGACCATAGACCATGCCATTTGCCTGCCCGAATTCCAAGACAAATACGGTGCAAGCGGAGCTACAAGCTGGGGTACGGTTCCGGAAAATGCAAACTCCACACCCATCAAAGCTTACGACAACGTGGGCGACTATTTCAGCAACGGAGTTACTGCAACCAATTCACTATCCATCATGGCGGGTAAAGAGAAAATGCAGACCTACTTCTCTTATGCCAACACCACCGCCAAAGGTATTGTCGATGTGAACAAGCTGCAAAAGCATAATATCACTTTCCGTGAAACAGCCTCTTTGTTCAACGACCGCCTCACATTGGATGCCAATGTAAACCTGATGACCCAGAAAATCAAGAATCGCCCTACCTCCGGCGGCTACTACATGAACCCGCTGGTAGGTTTGTATACCTTCCCGCGCGGTGAAGACCTCAGTGTCTATCGCGATAACAACGGATTCGAAAAATACGATGAAAACAGATCCATGCCATTGCAGAACTGGTATACGGACATCAGCGGTTTCAGTCAGAACCCCTATTGGCTGACGAACAGAGTTACCAGTAACGACAAGCGTTTCCGTACCTTAGCTTCCTTAAGCGCCAACTTGAAGATAAACGACTGGTTCAGCGTTCAGGCACGCGGTAATGTAGACTATATCAATGACAATTACGAGCAGAAAATGTATGCCGGAACAACGGCCGATGTAGCCCACCAGAACGGCCGCTATATCAAAATGAACCGTCAGGACTTCATGGTTTACGGTGATTTTATGGCCATGTTCAACAAAACATGGAACGACTGGAGCCTGAATGCCGCCATAGGCAGCAGTATCAATACCACCAAAGTCAACTCCTTAAGTCTCGACTCCGGTAAATCCGGCTTGTACAAGGCTAATGTGTTCACAGTTCCCAACATGAACCTCAGCGGTGCAGGTACTTCATACATTGATGAAACAGCCAACCAAAGACGTACTATCCAGTCTGCATTCGCAACCGCACAGCTCGGTTGGAAAGAGAGTATCTATCTGGATGTAACCGCACGTAACGACTGGTCTTCCACACTTGCCAACACCAAAAGCGAGAACTCCGGCTTTTTCTATCCGTCGGTAGGTCTCTCATGGATTCTCAACAAAACTCTCAACCTGCCCGAATGGATAAGCTTCGGCAAGGTTCGCGCTTCCTGGGCACAAGTCGGCAACGACCTTCCCATCGGCATCACCAGTCCGGCACAGACCATCACGGCAGGCGGCGTAGTGAAACCCATCGACTACTACTTTGCAGAAGATTTGAAACCGGAAATCAGCAACTCCATCGAAGTAGGTACTGAGTGGAAGTTCTTCAACAGCCGTCTGGATTTCGACTTCACATTCTACCGCACGGATACCAAAAACCAACTGATCCGCGTAAACACCACCGCCGAACAACGTCCTTACCGTTGGATAAATGCAGGTAAGATACGCAATACGGGTGTTGAAATCACCTTAGGCGCTACGCCGCTGATGAACGATAATTTCCGCTGGAAAACCCAGTTCAACTTTGCTACCAACAAGAACAAGATTGTATCCTTGGGCGGCACACCCAACTTCCAATACGCTTCGGGCAATGTAAGCATGCCCTATAAAATGATGGTTGTAGAAGGCGGTTCGCTGGGCGACATCTACGGCAACGTATTTGTACGCGATGCAAACGGTAAAATCCTGCTGGAACCGGCAACAGACAAAGACGGTAACCCCAACGCAAAAGCCGGCCTGCCCCAGGTTACAACCGACAAAGCCGCCAAGATAGGCAACTTCAATCCCGACTGGACACTGGGCTGGAGCAATACCGTGACATACAAAGGTTTCTCGCTTTACTTCCTGATTGACGCACGCGTAGGCGGCGACGTAATTTCGCTGACACAGGCCGGACTGGACTATGCCGGTGTGAGCAAGGCAACCGGTGATGCCCGCAACGCAGGCTACTATATGCTGGAAGGACAAAAGATTAATGATGTACAGAAATTCTATCAAATGGTAGGCGACCGCGGCAACGGGACAACGGAATTCTACCGCTATGACGGAACAAACATCCGCTTGCGCGAAGTATCCTTGGGTTATTCCTTCCCGCAGCAAATGCTTGAAAAGACCGGATTCATCAAAGGAATAGACTTGTCGCTGGTGGCACGCAACCTGTTCTTCATCTACAAAGATGCACCGTTCGATCCGGATGCCACAATGTCGGTAGGCAATGACAACCAAGGTTTGGACACCTTCGGTATGCCTTCAACAAGAAACATAGGATTCAACATTAAATTTACTTTCTAAATACCCGAACGATATGAATAAGATAAAATATACAACCGCATTGCTCCTTGGCGGTCTCCTGAGTTTTTCATCCTGTACCGACAACTTTGCCGACTTCAACAGTACCGACGGAGCTTATACAGAAGAATTACAGAAATACGATAACCAGACCAACCTCGTACCTTTCGCCACCATTCAAAAGGGTATCATCTACCAGACCGGAGTGGACGGTACGGACTGGCAATACCAGGTCATACAAAACTTAGTGGCGGACATGTTCTGCGGATACTTCCACGACATGAACGGTTCGTTCAATGCCAACAACTCCACCTATAATCTGAACAACGGCTGGACAAGCGCCATGTGGATATACACCTACGGATACGTCATGCCTTCCATCGCCGATGCGGAAGCGCTGAATACAGAAAAGGAATGGCCTCTTTACCATGCCATTACCAAGATTCTGAAAGTAGCTACCCTTCATCGTGTGAGCGACTATTACGGCCCTATCCTTTACGACGGATTCGGAACAGCCGACCAGAAACCGCAGTCACAGGAAGAAGTCTACAAGCGTTTCTTTGAAGACCTGGAAACAGCCGTGAACATACTGAAAGATTATAAAGGCGGCGTATCCTTTGAAAGCGCCGACTTCATGATGCCGGAAGGCAAACGCACTCCCGCACAATGGTTGAAATTCGCCAACTCTCTCCGCTTGCGTCTGGCCATGCGTGTATCTAACGTAGCTCCCGAACTTGCCGAAAAACAAGCCAAAGCAGCTTTGGATGCTGCCAACGGCGGTGTACTGGAAACAGCCAACGAAACGGTAGGCGAATACGGCATCCGCAACCCGCTGGGTGGTGTTGCCGGATGGAGCGAAGTGTATATGAACGCAAGCTTGGAGTCTTTCCTGAAAGGCTACAACGATCCTCGCCTTAAATCCTACTTCAACCCGGCACAAGACGGCAGAGACAAAGACGGCAACATTAACAAAGAAGTTGCCGGAGTAAAACAACTGAGCAGCATTGAAGATGAATACAAAGGTGTCCGTCAAGGCACAGGCGTAGCTGACAACCGCTACTCCACGCACTCGCAGACTACCATTACGACTGCCAGTAAAATCATTGTCATGAGTGCAGCCGAAGTATGGTTCCTGCGCGCAGAAGCGGCTTTAAGATATAACACCGGCGATGACGTGGAAAACTGTTATAAACAAGGTGTCACCGTATCCTTTGCACAATGGGATGCCAATGGCGTCAGCGATTATCTGGAAAGTGACAATATCCCGGCTGCCTACGTAGATGTATTCGATGCTAAATTCAATGCGGATGCACCTTCGACAATCACTCCGAAATGGGACAATACAGCCGATAAGGAAGAAAAACTGGAGAGAATCATCACCCAGAAGTGGCTGGCCCTCTATCCGGAAGGTTGTGAAGCATGGGCGGAGCAACGCCGTACCGGTTATCCGCGGCTCATCAAGGTTGCGGTGAACAACAGCGGCAATACCATCAGTACCGACGATATGATTCGCCGTGTATTCTTCAACCAAGATTACAAGACGGACAATAAAGCATTGTATGACGCCTTAGTCAGCAAGCTGGGCGGTGCAGACAACGGCGGTACACGTCTTTGGTGGGATACCGGACGGAATAACTTCTAAAAGAGAAAAAGGCATATTTTTTAATTAGTGATGTTTTCTCCGTATTAGTTATTACGGGAAAAAGATTGCAAGGAGCAAAGTCGGGGGGCTTTGCTCCTTCTTTTCATATATAAGAGACCGAGGCGGTTCCTCTTTTTTATAAAGCATAAACAGATTATCTTATAGTAGTGCCCGGACAGCTGCAAGGAGTTGTCTGCCTAAAGACCGGGAGTTATTCGGATAAGTCCGCAGGTTTTGGGGTGTACCAGCGGCTGGTACGGCGTGTACCAATAAGTGGTACGGCAGCTACCAAAGGTTGGTACTCCATGTACCTTAGGTTGGTACGGCAAGTACCACTGCTTGGTACAAGACATACCAAAGGACAGTACAAACCTGGTACATATATCTTATTGATTATAAGCGCTATGATACTTATTTATATTCCCGTATCGGAAGCTCCCCCCTCAATGCTCCAAGCGCATTCAGCGCCAATGCTTCCATTTCATCCTCGCCCGGATAAACATGAACCGGTGCAAGGAACGAAATGCGCTCCTTCAGACGGGAAATGATATAATCGGAATGCGCCATGCCGCCCGTCAGCAGAATGGCATCTATCTTACCGTACAACACAACGGAAGCCGCACCGATGCTTTTGGCTATCTGGTAAATCATGGCATCCAACACCAATCCGGCATGCTTGTCCCCTTCCTCTATCCGGCGGACAATGGCAGGCACATCGGTCGTGCCCAAATGGGCTGTCAGTCCGGCACGGCCGGAGATACGCTTTTTAAGTTCGTCTTTTGTGTAGCGACCGGAACAGCAAAGGTCTATCAACTGCCCGGCAGGAAGCGTACCGGCACGTTCCGGCGAGAACGGGCCTTCACCGTCGAGCGCATTATTTACGTCGACAGCCTTGCCATGATGATGGACGCCGACGGAGATGCCGCCGCCCAAGTGGCAGACAATCAAGTCCAGCTCTTCGTAGCGCGTATGATGCTCGGCGGCATAGCGACGGGCAATGGCGCGCTGGTTCAGTGCATGCCAGATAGTGATGCGGGGCATAAGGGGAGAGCCGGTGATGCGGGCTATCTCGTCCAGCTCGTCCACAACACCGGGGTCGGCAATGAATGCACGGCAGCCCGGAAGCAACGCGGCCAGTTCGGAAGCTATGAGGCATCCCAAATTGCAGCCGACGAGGAGCTGAAAGACTGGGTGGCCCGCGTGTACCTGCCCGACGGCACCACCGCCAAGGTGGACGTGAAGAGCAAGGTCCGCGACCTGCCTGAGCTTGAGGCCGGCGACTTCTGGCCCGCCAACTTCAACTCCAATGGCTTCGATGCCGATGACGAGATCCAGTGGGTCAAAAAGGATGAGAAGACCGTCAGCGGCATTGACAACCTGATCTGGAAATACTCTGTGAGCAATTCTGACGTGTACACCCTGACCTATGCCGAGGATCAGTACTACTATGACGGCGCTGAGATTCACAACGGCAAGGCCTACATCGACGCCGGCGACGAGGACTTCAAGCTCATCGTGGACCGCAAGACCATCTTCGTGGATGTGAACGGCGAAGTGGCCTATACCGGCTATGACGAGGTCCCCAATGTGGAGAACGCCGAGATCGCCTATGTCCTGGACGGCGACAACAACGAGAAGGCGGATGGCAAGATCGCCGAGGTCGCAATTTTAATATAAATCATAGCCTCTTGGCAATTAA
>OGXC01001754.1_pt1 | contig 16150 bp, 14 predicted proteins | sample 1576201 | NCBI WGS metagenome assembly OGXC01 (sample SAMEA3541562, study PRJEB24748) | human gut metagenome | biome: human gut; feature: human-associated habitat; material: faeces | place: China | collected 2012 | reverse complement strand
TGTTCGGACAGATAATAAGCAAAGATTTACCTTTAATGAAGATAAAACAAAGATTAGGGCAAACCAGGGGCATTCGATTCCTGTTGATGTAGAATTACCAGAAGCGGTACCTCCTGACAGACTCTGGCATGGAACTGGAGAAAAGTATGTTGATTCTATTGATCAGCAAGGGCTGATTCCAAAGAGCAGGTTATATGTGCATTTATCATCAGACGCAGCTGCAGCTACAAAGGTTGGATCACGTCATGGAAAACCAGTAATTTATATCGTAAAAACAAAAGAAATGCATGACGATGGATATCCATTTTTCTTATCAAAAAATGGAGTGTGGTTAACGGAAGAGGTTCCTGTAAAATACTTGGTCAAAGCAGAAGATGTATCATATTCAAACGATTCGCTAAAAGGAATTCTAAAAGCAGAGTATGATATTGGCAAAGAGAAAACGAAAAAGTTGAGTGAGAAGTGTTTGATTAAAGAGAAGCAGTAAGGATGATTTATATAACTGGTGATTGTCACGCTGATTTTACCAGGTTCAATACTAAAATTTTCCCGGAACAGTATGAAATGACAAAAGATGATTATGTCATTATCTGCGGTGATTTTGGTGGAGTATGGAATCGTTTTGAAGAAAATAAATATGAGAAGCATTGGATGGACTGGCTGGAGAATCATCCTTTTACTACTCTTTTTTGCGAGGGGAACCATGAGAATTTTGACAGGCTTTACAACTATCCCGTAGAAAAATGGAATGGTGGAAATGTACATAAGATTAGACCTTCAGTGACCCATCTTATGCGAGGACAGGTTTTTCAACTTTGTGGAAAGAAATTCTTTGTATTTGGCGGAGCAAAAAGTCATGATACAGATGGTGGAATACTTGATCCAGAAGCACCGAATTTCAAGAGGAAAAAGAAAGAACTGGATAAGGAATGGCTGCCGTATCGTGTGAATCACATTTCCTGGTGGAAAGAAGAAATGGCTTCAAATGAGGAAATGGAAGAAGGATTAAGAAATTTATCTCAGAATAACAATGAGGTGGATTTTATTATCAGTCATTGTTGTGCTACAAGTACACAGAATCAGTTTGTAGATAAGACTTTTTCAGTAGATTCCATGACAGATTATCTGGAGCTGGTGAAGCAGCGGGTAAATTTTACGAAATGGTTCTTTGGACATTATCATGACAATAAGAATATCGGTTCAAAAGAAATACTGATATATGAGCAGATTATTCGGATAATTTGAAAAAATTATAACTTAAGTATGCCGAGAGGGGGTGATTAAATGTTGGTGTTAGGTGTGAACAGGATATTGAAGTGGTGTCAAATTACTACAGGTGGCAGACGGTATACTTGTCCGACAAAAGAAATAAATGGCGAGCTGTTTTTCCATTTTAAGAAAATGTGGCATCCAGTAATAGATTATTTATCAGAAAATACAACTGAGCTAGTTGAAGAAGGTGGAAAAGTTTTTTTGCGTTTGTTTCGTAAATAATGTTTGATAATAGGACAAACTAAAATAAATATCAATTGAAAGGAAGGTAATAAGCATGCAGATGTGTCCATATTGTGACAAAATATATGATGAATCTGAGTACAGCCATTGTCCATATTGCTCCGGAGAATTAGAAGAGGATATTAGTGAAAGATACTTCAAGAATTGTCCAAATTGTGGAGGTATTATGTACTGGGATGATTATTGGGAATGCATAAACTGTGAATATGAAATTCATACAGATGAGGATGATAATGATGGGATAGTTGAAGGCTAAAATATATTTTTTACAAGCTTCATAAGCTGTTATTTGGCTCTAATACAAGAAAAAATAAATGATTCAAGATACATTAAAAACTGGAAAAACTACACAAGAAATTACATTTTTCTACGGAAGAACTGTAGATGAGTTAAAAACTATTTTAAACGTATAATGAATGTGTAGAGCAAAAGAGATTCCATAGTGGAGTCTCTTTGTGCAAAATTAGAGCTTAAGTAGAGGTGATTTATTTCAGCTCTCCGTGAGCTTTCTCATGTTCAGCGATTGCTTGTCTGATTAGATACAATACTTCTCCGTTTATAGAACGACCATCATATTCAGCCATACTTTTTAATTTTCTATGGGTATCTGAATCTATACGCAATCCCAAATGTTTATCTTTTTCCATATCAAAATATTCTCCTTAGAAATAAGTTCATAATAAGTACACTATAAGTATTTATATTAGATGGAAATTTTGATACTATGTTTTATATGAACTTATTTTAAGTACACAAAATATTTTTAAGGGGGATTTGATATATGGAGAAAAGAGTAAAACAACAAAGATTGCTGTTTCTTAGTATATGTAGCTTAAAAGATCGGAAGAAACTTATTAGGGAAGAGGTAATGAGTATTCGTGATTTCGAGCGTATTTCATATTTGTTGGATGCTTTGGGATTTGAGGAGTATAAAATTGTTTTCGATATGGAGCATAAGGGTTTACTAGAGGAACTTGCGTGGAACATTAAACAGGAAGTGAATCGGCAGAGCATTAAGGACGAATACCTATTACAAGATAAATTAGATGTGGCAGAGTATTGGCAAGAGAACTTTATGAATACACTTCCTGATGGAGCTATGCGAGAATGCATACAAGAGATATTTGATTTATATGAATGATAGTAAGGTGTCATTTTTAAACCAAAAGGTTATAAAGATACTTAAATCATGAAGTACATTTTCAATTTCTTATTTCATCATATACTTTAGACTAGCTGATGTGATGGAGTTTTGGTACAATATCTATAAAAATATTAACATTATAATTGTTGTAATAAATTCGAAAGGATATGGTTCCTTTACAGTAGCCGCCTGATATCAGAAAGAGGATAAATATGTTTACTAGACAATTAATTACTTTAGAAAAAGCAATGTTGGCATATGCTAGTTATGGCGATATAAGAGATGTTCAAAATAACTATCCGTATTTTTTGAAAAAATATAATTGTGTACATATACGAGAAACATTAGTAAAGGCCGGTTTGCTTAAACTTGGGACATATTTCCAATCAATACCATATTATCCATATAAAAAATTACAATCATTATTAAAACAAATGAATTATCCTTGTGGAAATTCAAAAGCCAAAGTAATAAAAAATGCTGAAAGCTATTTAACAGAAAGTGATTTGGAAGAGTTTTTTGGTTATAGATGTTATTTTCCTACCCCTTTAAGTGTAGGAAAATATGAAACGTCAATAGATTATTATCATGTTGATTTACAATTAGATAAATTACAACTCCTAGATAAAGATTGCTATAACTATTATGTTTTAAAAGATACTTTTAAAGAAGTACATATCAAATCAATAAACAGCAAAAATTCTTATATAATAACGGAAGCAGAGGACATTTTAAGTCTACATACATATAATGATTGTTCAATGCAATCACAAATAAAATTATTTTATGATGATATTTATATACATTATATTGATAATGTTAATGAGGTATATTTTTTTGACGAAGAGCAACAGGTTTTCTTTGTTACAAATATCGAAAACAAAAAATATTATTGTAAGCGATTTGATATTAAAACAAAAAAATTTTTACCAGAACTTCAATTTGCACATTCTCCATGGAATTATTTGTTAAACCATGAACTGGATACCTTAGACAAATTGGATAACAGTAAAATAATTAGCGAAAATGAACAAGAATTGTATGAAGAGGAACAATTGATTAAAAAGATGTTGGAAAAGCAGACCGGAATATTTGATGCTGATGGTTCGATTATTTATTACTTTTCTGTGAGCAATCCAATTATTCAAATAGTAGTTGAAAATTATTTTGGAAATATAGCTGATGTATCTGTTATGACCCCATTATTTGAAGAGGATTTTTCTACGAAGTATCTGATAAAAATACCTAAAGATAATAAAGAATTGGAGCGTTTGTTGTTATGGCTTTTTAAGGATAAACAAATTACGCCACCACAAATAAGTGGAATTCCTGTTTCCTGTATTTGCAATGGTATTAAAGGGGTTTATGCAAAGAAAAAGTATACAAACTATGCCCACGTAAAAAATAAACTTAACCTTGAAGGCAAAAGTACAATTAACATTATATCTGAACTAAATAAAGTATTTCCTGTAAAAATATTAACTGAGGATGACTACTATATATCATATAGAGGAGTATCTTGCTATGATAATAGACAGGATTTTTTTCATGTGTATGAATGCTCAAACGAATATGCAACAAAGTATCAGCATATATACTTGAATCTTGAAGAAAAAGGTATTATTCCGACAAAATGGAAAAGTGAATTTGAGTTATATATGTTAGTGAAATCTTACTTCGAAGATGCAATATATCAATACCATGATGACTGGTTAGGATTACAATCTTTAGATATTTTTATTCCACAGAAAATTGTGGGAATTGAATATCAAGGTATTCAGCATTATGAAGCGGTTGAACGATTTGGTGGCGAGGAAGGTTATATTACTACTCAAAAAAGAGATGAAGTCAAAAAGCAAAAATGTCAACAAGAAGGAGTGATATTGCTGTATTGGAATTATAAGGTAAAAATAAACGATACAAATTTAAAAAAATTATTTAATTCAATTAGTATCAATTTGCCTACAAAAAAAGCGAATGTAACTTATATGCCTTATAAAGATACTACTAAAAAGAAAACAGCCAATAAATTTTATATTGCTTGTTATACCTTAAAAGGAAATTTTGAATGTGTTTTTTCAAATATAACAGAAGCTGCAAATGCCAAAGGTGTATCAACAAGTAGTATTTCTAAAGTACTCCGTGGTGAAAGAAATACATCAGCTAATTGTGTATGGCGAAAATATAATGAAAACGAAAAGATTCCAGATAATATTGATATCAATTTTGATATTGAAAAAATTAATACCGGAACAGCATATGCTGTTTGTCAGTATACGTTAAACGGAGAATTAGTAAAAATATATAAGACTGCTTCAGAAGCTGAAAAATGTACGGGTATTTCGCGAAAGCAAATTTTGGAAACCATAAATAATAGGCAAAATACAGCTGGAGGATACATATGGAAAAGGAAAAGTTAAATACAACAAAAGATATAATTTTAGTGATGTTAAGGAATAAGGCGAAGCTGATACGTTGTTAATGCAGCCATCGACGAAATGGATGATATCCAATAGAAGTCATGCAATTATAATGTACGTTGTCTTTGACTTTCACGCGATAAAACTGCAAAGTGAATCGACGGATTATTATTGATGGATATCTGTTACAAGATCAGTTAGATATAGCAGAATATTGGAAAGAGAATTTTATTACTGATCTTTCTGATAAAACTATGAAAGGATATATACAAGAGATATTTGATTTATGCGGATAACAGTAAGGTATCATTTTTGGAACCTGGTTCCATTTTTGAACCAAAAGGTTATAGAGGAACTTCAATTATAATGTACGTTTTCAATCAGTCACTAAGTCCTAATATTCACTTTATTTTGTACGTTCGGAATTTCCAGAAATTTATATATCCGAGAAATTCCTTCTCCAAAACGTACAAAATAATCCTATTTTCAAATGTACGTTTTCAAATAATGTACGTTTTTCAAAAGAGCGTACAAAATGCCAGTTTTCCTTGTGGCTGACACGTTTCTCATAGCAATTTCATTTTGTACGTTTTTTTTAACTTTCAATTTTTTCGCGGAAATCGGCAAAAACGTACATTATTCCGATGAAAGTTAAATTGAGAAAATTTAAGAAATCATCAAAAACGTACATAATTCCGTGAGAAGTTAAATACTGATTTATACCAAAAACTTGAAAAACGTACAAAATAAAAGAGATTTTCATTTGGCAAAAGCCATTTGAAAATCTCTTTTTTTGAAACTATTTTGTTAACCTAAAAAAACTTCTTTTTTCTGCGACGTCCTTTGCAATAAGGGCAGGATTCTCGGTGTCTCTTCTGATAGAAAACTTTATCAGCAGGGCTCAATGGATATTTATGCTCAGAACTTCTTTTACAATTCCACCAAACCTTCTGTGAATACGTATCTAATATTTCGTCAGGATTTACGAGACAATAGTTTGCAATATAATCCCAATCTTCCATTAAATCAGGATGAAGTGCGGCAAAGGATGTTTTTCCAGGAAGTGCTTTACGACCAGAACAATAAGGACAATCGGTAACTCCATTTATAACATCAATGATCCGAGCAGGATAATCACCATGACAAGTAGGACAAGTCCAAGTGGCTGTATTAGTATTAGGAAGTACCTGATTAGGAGAAAGTTCATTCTGATTCGACCACATCTTGGAAATATCGGGATACTTATCAGCTAAGCTATTAAAGCCAGGAAGAACTTTTCTGTTATTACAATAAGGACAATTCGCTTCTCCATTTACTATTTCAATAATTCGGGCAGGATAGTCTCCATGGCAAATAGGGCAAGTCCAATTTGCTATATTAGTATTAGGAAGTACCTGATCAGAAGAAAGTTCATTCTGATCTGACCACATGTCGGCAATATCAGGGTATTTGGCAGCTAAAGTATTAAAGCCAGATAGAGGCATTCTGTCATTACAATAAGGACAATCAGCTTCCCCATTTACCATTTCAATTATTTCTGCATTGAAATTCCCATGACAGACAGGACAGTTCCAAATACCAGATTTGTAATTCGGACGAACTTGATCAGCGGAAAGCTCATTTTTGTTGGACCACATAGAAGCAATATCAGGATATTTAGCCGCCAGACTATTAAAACCGGGAAGAACTTTTCTGTCGTTGCAATAAGGACAATTTGCTTTCCCGTCTACAACATCTTTAATAGGAGCATTATAGTTGCCATGGCAAACAGGACAAGTCCAGATAGCGTAATTGCCATTTACAAGCGTTTCGTCTGCTGAAATTTCATTTTTATCAGACCATATGGCAGCGATATCCGGATGTTTTACGGCAAGAGTGTTAAATCCAGGAAGAGGATACTTATCAGAACAAAATGGGCATTCTTTTCCGTTTACTATTTCTTTAACATAAGCACCATATTCTCCATGGCATATATTACAAATCCATTTTAGCCACCGCCTGGAATCATAAAAAATTTCATCTGGTTTCCATATGTTATTTGGAGAGTACATTGGAATATATTGAGGAAAGTAATCAGCAAAAGTATTGACGCCTTTAACAAGCTTCGTACCTTTGCAAATAGGACAATCGATACCAGAGTGAGCAATTCGCCAAAAAGAATCATCACGGATATGTCCATTTTTACATTGCCATGTAACCATAATAGAGCTGTAAGGAGCTACGGTATATGGATCTATATCTGTATCGGCATAGGCATCCAGGTATTCAGGGTATTCGCTGGCAAAACTTTCGTCTGGTGATGAATTTGTTCCAGAACATTTTGGACAAATAGAAGTTATATTTTCGAGTGCGTGGATTATGGTTGCAATATATGCAGTAAAATCTGTGTGACAATTCGGGCATGTCCAATAAAATAATCTATTCCGTGCCTGAGCAGTGGTAATATCATCTAATTGGCATATATTACGTTCGGTATTATATAAGTCTACTAATTTTGGATATGCCAAACTATAAGGAACTCGTCTGGTAGTTGTAGAACGGTCTCTGCAAGAAGGACATTCAAATACATATTTATTACCTAGCATATCGGTGCCAATTCTTCCAACTATCGTACCGTCCCATTCATAATCACATTTAGGACAATGAAAATGTACTTTTTGATCAGAAGAAATACGGCATTTTCGAATGTCAATTCCGTTTGCTTCGTTAGTTTCAAAATCATAATAATCTGAGAATTCTGGAACTAGAGTTAATACATCATTTATTCCAGGTATGATTACATTATGAGCATCACAATTTGGGCAGCCATCAGAAGCACCATTTCGACTCCTGATTTTAGCAGTCCAGTGATAACCACATTTCTTACAACGCCACTTGGCATCGTCTGCTGAGTGAGATGAAAGGAGGTTAGGATCAAGTCCTAGTTTTTTGTTTCCTTCAAAATCCCAAAATTTCATCAGTTTATTTTTGGAAGCTACCGTTGCAAGTCTATCTGGACTGTTATAATAGCAATTTTGACACTGTCTGACTATAATTTTGCCATCCTTTCTATCGAGTCTGGTAGTGATTGTTGAACTCCATTCATAACCACAATCAGGACATTTCCACCAGTAGTAAGTGCTTTGATCACCTATACGAAGAGATAAAGGATCAATTCCTACATTTTTTTCAAAATCATAAAGACGTTTTAAATCAGGAAGTAAAGTGAGAGCATCATTTATTCCGGGAACGAACTTTTTTAAATTTTGGCAACATGGACATTTGCTGTTTTTTGACCGATCTCTCGATCTTATTCCGGCAGACCAACTGTAACCGCAATCAGGACATTTCCAGTAAGCAGCAATATCACTGGCAGAAGAAGTGGTTGAAGGATCTAAGCTATTTTTTTCGTTATCCCAAAACCGCATTAGAGTTGGGGACTCAGAAACAAAAGGAACATGCTGTCGGGTTTTTCGATTTTTATGATCACAGCCAATAATTCTATAAGAATCTCCTTCTTTCAAAATTTGAGAATTTATAATAGTTGTCCATTCACGTTCGCAATCAGGGCATTTACAAGCTATCCTTTCCCGTGATGACCATCCCTGATGTTCGATATCGATATTCTTATTTTTTTCAAAATCATAAATCTTTTTTAGCTCAGGAACCAGAGTGAATACATCATTTACTCCAGGCTGAACGGATTTATTGCTATCGCAGCTTGGGCATTTTCCTTTGGCATCATATCTTGACTGTGGGCTGGTTGGCCATTCTTTCCCACATTTTTTACATTTCCAAAAGAATTTCTTTTTAGAAGATATAAGAATCGTTGCAGGATCAACGGTATTCTTATTAAAATCCCATTGCTCCATTAAAAATGGTATATCTTTAATGGTATCGGGTCTTTTCCCGGTTCCTTTGCAGGCAGGACATTTCCCTTTTGTGCGGGTACGGGTACGAGGCGTTGTAGGCCATTCGTATCCACAGAGTTTGCATTTCCAGTAATATGGGAGACGAGAAATAGAAGAAACCGTTTTTGGATCTTCAGGATTTTTATCAAAATCCCATAGTTCCAGCATTTCTGGAACATCAGCAATTGATTTAAAATCTGACATTTTATATTCCCTCCAAGTTGTTAAAAAGTCCTTGTATAATGTTACTTTCTGATGAATGATTAGCTTGCTTTTCTGAAATTTTATCTTCAGTTGCTATAGGAAGAATGGAACTTGTCGGAGAAATTATTTGTTCGGATAAAGTCTGATTTTTGATACAGGATTCTACATCTCCTTTGATAAGTCCCTGTTCTTTTAAGAGTTCTGTTGCTACATCTGGATAAACATATTGTAAAAGTACTTTTTTATGAGCATCTAACTGTTGCGATAGTTCATGATTTTGCAGCTTTAATTCTTTGTTTGTATTTGATAATGATTGCAATTTATCAGTTAGATTTTCTACTTTTTTAGAAGCGGAATCCAGTTTTGTCTTATAGGATACAGCTTCTTTTTGTATGGAAAGCGCATTATCACAAATACTTTTGTAGTAGGTGTCCAGTTCGGTAAGTGCAGTGATCATTTTTTGCCTTGTACTGTTGCGGTCAAGGAAAGCCTGAATATCCAGTGTTTTATACGATATGAGAAGAGAAGTCCCTTTTTCTTTTGAAGCTGTAAGTAACTCCTGAATATGTTCTTTCGCCTTTTCATTTCTACGTAAAGATGTGACCTGATATTTTGGATAACCGTTAGCATTTATGTAATCTGTAATTTGTGTCGGTTGTAATGCACGCTCAGAACGGCCGCTTTCAAGGTAATATGTATCGATTAGAGTAATCAGGGTTTCATCGTCAATGTATTTCTTTCTTGCCATAAAAAGCCTCCTTATTGTTGGGTGTTGAATTTTGACATGAGGAATGCACTATAGGATTGGGATGAGGAATGGAGGCGCAATAAAGCCTGACCGATGGTTTCGGAATCTCCGGAGTGGCTTTTAACGATTTCAATAGCTTCCAGCAATTCTTTTACGTCTTCATTGATCTGCCGACGGTAAATATTGTCTTCCTCAAAAAATGCGTTGATTCCTTTGCTGTAATATTGGCAACTTGGACAATATGCAATCTCACCAGCAGGACCGGCTGTTTGCAAACAGTCATCATATGATCCATTTGCATAGGCAGGTGAAAAACATGTACTGCCATCAGAAAGAATCTTGCCAGTACCAACAGTCAAAGCAGGAACAGATTTACTGATAGTATAGTTGTGTTCACTGGCGGTGAGCTGACGGTAAGTACGGTATGTTTTACATTCTATAAGTTCAGCTACATTACTTCCATAATGGGCGGACATGATTTCATTTGTATGTCCTGCGAGAAACATAGCCGCAGCCGGTGTGCCGCCTTCCTGCATCAGATTTATGATTGCAATATGACGGGTATCGCCCAAATGAATCATTCCGATTTCGGTATCTGAAAGATGTCTTTTACAAGATGATTGAATGATATTGTAATGATACTTTTCGACAATAATTTCCTTGTAGAAATACAAAAGAATTGTCGAGAGGTTGACATAAGTCAGATACCGGCTGTTTAAATGCTTGCGTTGCTGCCACTTTTTGTAATGTGGATCAGTGACGAATAATGTTTTAATCTCAGTATCAGAATAAGATTGTGTTAATTTGAGGTATTGTTCGAATTCTTTTCCGAGTGTTTCCGGTATCGGATAGGTTGTCTGGTAATAATCTTCAGCAATTTTGTAAGAAATGCCCCGATTACTCCCTTTTAGCCTGTTCCGCATTAAAGTAAGTGTATATCCGGAATCAGTTTTAGTAAGGCAGTCTCTTTGCGTTAACAGAAATTCCCGTGGGCGTAAAGGGATTACAGCTGTTACGGACCACCAGAGATATAATGGGTAATAGAACAGCCGGTCATCCTTTGATATATCTGAGCCCCAGAATTCATTGATGATATCATTGAATTTAAAGTAAGTTTCAAAGCATTCCAGATCCCGCTGCTTTGTTTTACTTAAGGTCATATTCAAACCTGCATAAGAGTCCATGGCATCCATTAAGTCCGGAAGCATAGGATTTTCATTGCTGTTCGGGAGTAACGAAAAAAATTCAGAGCATAAAGATGGCATCATTAGTTTTTTGGGTTCTGTAAGATTACAGATATTTTCATAATTGGATGCCAGGATATGCCGAAGATCCAACAACACACATTCGATCGAGCGGAGAGCAATGCGTCCCAGTAGTGAGACGGCAAATGCTTTCGTATAAGAAAGAAATGTGTGATAATCAATCTGAAATATGTCGGTAAAATTAGAATATTGGAACCGGTTAAATTTAAAATATAAACCAATGTTGGAATATTCATCGGTTAGTTTCCACATTGGATCTTCATATCTGGAAGAAGAATTGATGATCCCAGTATTTTGAAAATCCAGGAATCGCTTTTGCGCTCCGTCTGTTTTAAAATCTTCTAAAGATACCAATGCGAGAGTGGAATATACGAGGTTTGTTGCTTTTTCTACCATGTGGTATTCTCCTTTATAAGTTGTTCATATTCATGAAAAACATCTTCTCCATAATTGTCACGCAAATAAGTCAACATTTCCAAAAGATTTGGTAGAACGATTGATTGAAGAAGTGTTTTGTATTTAGTTTTTTCGGATGACGTTTCAGCTGAAATACATAACTGATACATCCGGTTATATTCACTGATAAGAGCATAAAGTGTGGATTTTGTTGCAATTTCATATGCACATCCTACACATTGCCGACGGTTAAAATAAGGACATTCCTTTTTGAGTGCAGTCATTAAACAAAGAGACTCATTTTGTTTTGAGAATGCCTGACCGGATGCAATCCGCTGCAGAACAGATATAATATCTTCCTGTGACTGCATCACGGATAAAACGGCATTCTGGGCTTTTTTATGGTTTAAGTCTACTGCAGATACTACAGATTCAATTTCAAGTGGAGAGAGATTTAAGCTCTGAATCAAAGAAGTCTGTTCTTTGACGGAAAGTTTATCGTATTGCTGTTGGGTAACTATCTTCAAAAGCATGGACGGTATACAGGAAAGAACCCCACGTTCGAGTAATTCAAATGCAATAAATTCCGGGCTCAGTCCGCTGAGTTTTGCATCTTTCAGATATTCAAAAGTAGTTGAACTGAACTCTCCGTAATTTCCTTTATGGCTTCTGGCAAGGGAAGCGAGTATGGATCCTTTTACCGAGTAATCATTATTTTCAGCTAATATTTCGTCACCAATCATGTAAATCATCTGAAGATATGATTTGGTCGCAGAGCGGGAGCGGAAATCCGATTCCAGGAACAGATCGCCAATGTCATCGCCCATATACCGACTAATTTCTTTGTATGTAGTAATCTTTTTGATCAGAGGCTGGCCCTGCGAACCATCTAATATGGCGTGAGCTTCTGCAAGTGCAAAAAGTCTTCCAAAATGTTCTTCACAGGATACCGGCACATGGAATTTTACGTTGCCAATACCGGAACTCTTTTTTGTTTTATTTGGAGTGAATGGCATACAGCACATTTTTTCTGTTATGGACAGTAATACTTCTGTTGATTCCTTGAGTGAAAAAGTATTTGTTTTGACCTTTTCGAGAACTTCTTCAGGAGAGCAGGGTAGGTATGGATGGTAAATTCTTTGCAAATCTGTATATCGGATAGAGCAGATAAAATGGATGGATAAATAAAGCCATGTGTCAGTATAGTTTTTGGACGTTGCGGCTTGCTGATACATCTGATTTTCTTCAATATATTCCGAATTGAAAAGATAATAGCAGAGTTCCAGGTATTCATCCATGGAATATGCAGAATTCTGGATATCCATCGTATATCGTTTTTGCATTGTATATTCTTTGAAATAGGCTGTTTTACATTTTCTTTTTAACCAGGATAGGAAGAATGTAAGACAGTCACCGTGAGCTTTCGTAAGATCTATTGCTGCAAGATTTACAAGCGATGCAATTTCGGGATCTGTATAAAGTGCAATTTCTTTTTCCAATCTTTCGAGAAGGAACTGAAAAAGATAATGGCAGGTATTCTCGTCAATTTTTTCCTGTTTGATAAAAAGTAACAGCTTATTTGTTGTGTGAGAAAATTTACTTTTTAATCGAGAGATAAGTTCATCATTATCACAGTCTGTTGAAAGAAAATCGATAAGATAGGGTGTATAAATATCGATCTCTTTCTGGGTTACGAATGCTTTTCCGTTTTCAACAGACGGAGGAGCATGAAACCAGTTGTTATTAACAAAAAAAGTAATAACATCAAAGATAGTTCTATTCTGTATATTGTTTTTCGAAGATAATTGTTGTGTAAGATAAATATTTAAATCAGTCATGATGTATTTCTGCCCTCCAAAGCGTATATTCAAACATTTTATTATTTACTTTCTGGTATTTTCTTTCCAAATCCGATTTGTTCTGCAGGTAAGTAATTGCACTTTCCGGACTGGTATCCCCTCGCAGATACATCAGAGTATAAGGATCAGACACACCGGATAAAACCAACTGTACCGTGTACCAATGCCGGAAAATGTGGGGAGATATATTATGCTCCTGTAATAGCCGTCCGTATAGTTGCAATTTTGGATTGTCACTATTAAAGAGAATCGGAATAATTTCGTTTTCAATCATTTCACGGAAACGCAGATAATAGAGCGGATAAGTATAGGCTATGCCCTTTGTGTTGATATTAAATGGTCCATAAATTGAATCATATGTTTTCCCTGCAAGATATTCCATATAGATATTATAGGAATCCACATAAGCTTTCAGAAAGATATCAGGGACTTTTTGTTTTCGCTCCTTTTTGATCCGACCGACAGGCTTTTTATCCGGGCGAAGGTTATATTCCTGCGATAAGTCGATTTCTACCGAAGTGACAACACCATTGGATTCACTGAAAATGATTCCGGGACCAAGTGGACTGTCTGTCCGTCGGACATTACAGCTTTCAGAAGGACGGAGCCCTGCAAATGCAGAATTCATGATAAGTCCAAGTAAATCTTTTCTCTTAGTCAGAACGTGAGTGAAAATAACGTTAAATACAATATCTGGTAAATCACGAAAAAGCGGATTATCAGGTGTATCAATAAAATTGACCTCAAAAGCAGGGACCTTTTTCTCACGTGTAATAAGATGTTTGTCCCGGTAATTTTTGGTAACGTATAATTCAGAACGTTTAAGTTTGCATTTTCCTTTCTGATCCGAAATCAGATTGTTCAGGAAATCTAAAATAGTGCTGATACAACGTTCTACGGTAGATTGTTTCCGGCTTGTATTATCTGTGTCGGTTGGAAGTTCACACATACCATATAACTGAAAAAAATTTTTTACGATATCAACCGTGACATCATTCAGGGATCTGATCCCGGCTGAAAAGAATGCATAATTTAAAAACTGGGCCACATAATAAAAGGACGAATTTCCATTGCTGCTGACATTTTTTACAGGAGTTGACGAGCAAAATACATAACGGTGAAAATCTGTAAAATGGCAGATTCCATAGATATCCTTAATCACAATAAACTGGCGATTGATGAGAAGTCCGTTTTTGATTTCATAATTTTGCTTGTATACGGCAAATTTTGGTGATTGGATTGTAAAAACTTTGTTTCTCTTATTATTCTGCATATTTTTTCCTTTCAAGTTGTTGGATGCGCTCTTCTTCTTTGGTACGGCACATCAGGATGTGCTGATAAACAGAAGGATGATTGTAGATTGCATTGCGGCTTAACCCGGCTTCTTTTGCGATTACTGTCATGGAAGATAATGCGATTTCCCTAAAAGTCATCTTATTTAGGATTTCCCACAAGCGGTTTTCGTTCGCATCAAATTTAGTCTTTTGAATTTTGTTTAGTTCTTTATAATTTTTTCTCATAGTCATAACCTTTTCCTTTTTATTTGTTGTATACTAATGCATAGTACGTACTGGCTCGGTATTTATACATATAGTTTGTACCAAGCAATTAGAAAAAACAAAGGAGCGTTACTCGATTGCGGACGTTATTCTAAAGTTATTACTCGATTACAGCCGTTATTGGAGCGATTACTCGATTGTGGACGTTATTTTAATTATTACTCGATTACGGGCGATATTTCTGATTTTGATACGGAAAAGGCAAAGGAGCAGGTTATGATTGAGGAGAGAGAGTTACAGGAAAAGCGGTTTCAGTATTACGAATATAAAGATTTGAAGTTCGCAGACAGGATGGTTCCAATTCCAAGGAAATGTGCAGAATATACACCTGGTGGAATTCCGTGTGAATATTATACCGTTCCGCGGATGTCCGATTTGCCAGCAGGCTATACGGCATATAAGATAAAAAAGTACGATGTCAGTGACGAGAAAAAGTTAGTCCGGGTTGGATTGCGATTGTCGAAATATCGAAAACCTGATGGGAAAACAGGCACGGAAGAGATCGATACATTTGAAGGAAAATATTCTTTTGCTGCTTTAAAAATGCTTCATGAAGATTTTTGTGATCCATGTTGTACGTTTGAACTGTTAAAAAAGAAATATCCGTTAAATAAAAATGCTTCGATGGACGCTTATGACACGTTATTGCCGTGGGCACGAAAGAATCATATTTTCCCGGACTATCCACATGATTTTACCCATTTATGGTTCTCGCAGCTTTTTTACAAAAATACAAAGTTAACATTTTGCTTTACATACAAGAAAAGAGAAGGCTTATCCCTGATTGATATTATTGAAGATAATGAGGAAGAGTTTATAAAGAGACTTTCAAGATGTAAAAATGAAAAGAATAAATACATATGTTTACCGGCAGATTACGGATTGTACGATAAATTACATAAAATTTATCCTGATGCAGTATATGTGTTTGATGTATTTCAGATTGCTGAAATAATAGATAAATGTATAAGCAGTAATGAAATTACGAAAGAAGAACGGTTTAAGTATGAAGCAAAAAAACGACAATTAGCAGATACTTTGAAATTTCTTGAAGAGAAAGAGAGTATGCTTTTAGATTATGACAGGTCTGAGCGATACCCTGATGTAAAGGAGTGGTATGATGGCTATCATTTCGGTAATACCGACATTT
>OGXC01001752.1_pt1 | contig 16157 bp, 14 predicted proteins | sample 1576201 | NCBI WGS metagenome assembly OGXC01 (sample SAMEA3541562, study PRJEB24748) | human gut metagenome | biome: human gut; feature: human-associated habitat; material: faeces | place: China | collected 2012 | reverse complement strand
TGTTGGGTAATCCATGTCCCAATAAAAACATGAGCTTTGTTATGGCACATTCGGGAGTGCTGTCATATCCGCTGATTACACCTGCTTCCAAAAGGTGCATTCCTGTTTCATAACGTCCCATCTCTACTGCTCCGGAGGCACACTGTGTGATGTTGACAATGATAATTCCGCGATCGGTAGCTTCTTTTAGTTGGCGGATGAACCATTCCTTTTGCGGGGCATTTCCTGAACCGAAGGTTTTCATGACAACTGCCTTCAATCCGGGAACATGAAGCAGAGAAGTTACGATACTCTCTTGGATACCAGGGAAGAGGGTCAAAATAACTACATTGGTGTCAAATAGATAATGCGGCTTTAATGGTTTTGTCGGATCTGGTTTCCGGATAAGATGGGGTTCATATTTGATGTGGATACCTACCCGTGCCAAGGGTGGATAATTGAAAGAGCGGAAAGCGTTAAAATTCTCCGCATTAATTTTGGTGGTACGGTTGCCACGCATCAAATGATTTTCAAAGAAAATACAAACTTCAGGAACGATGGCCGTACCATCCGGGTTTTTGGCAGCTGCGATTTCAATGGCTGTGATGAGATTTTCTTTTCCGTCTGTGCGCAAAGTTCCGATTGGTAGCTGGGAACCGGTGAGAATGACGGGCTTGCTTAGGTTTTCGAGCATAAAGCTTAATGCAGAGGCTGTGTAAGCCATCGTATCTGTTCCGTGAAGGATGACAAAACCATCAAAATAATCATAATTGTAATTGATAATCTTTACTAGCTTTGCCCAGTAAGCAGGTTCCATATCCGAAGAGTCGAGAGGGGGATCAAATTGGTAGGAAGAGATGCGGTAGTTGAATCTTTTTAGTTCGGGTACATGCTTAAGCAAATGATCGAAGTTGAAGTTTTCTAAGGCACCTGTTTCCGGATTCTCTATCATTCCGATAGTTCCACCCGTGTAAATTAACAAAACGGAAGGGGTTTCTGCTCTCATAATTGTTGAATTACTGTTAAAACGCTGGCAAAGATAGGAAAAAATAGTGATTTATGATTTATGAATTATGATTTATGAGTTTTCGAATGATTTTGTAGATTTATCATTCATGTGAACCTCCCTCACGTCCCTCACACTTGATTAATTTATTAGAATTACCAATGACTTGGCTTCAACTGCTGATTCACATAAATCATAATTCATAAATCATAAATCATAAATCATTTCACCGCTTCTTTTAATTTAAGGATGGCTTTTTCCGGGTCTTTTTCTTCTTCGAGCAGAGTAACGAACTTACTGCCGATGATAGCTCCGGAAGCGTGTTCGCAAGCTGCCTGGAATGTCGCTTTATTGGAGATACCAAATCCTATCATCAACGGATTGTTCAGATGCATATCTTTTATTTTCTTGAAGTATGCCTGTTTTTGTTCGTTGAAATTCTGTTGTGCTCCGGTAGTTGCTGCTGATGAAACCATGTAAATGAATCCGTCGGTATGTGTATCTATTTCGCGTACCCGTTCTTCGCTGGTCTCCGGTGTGATGAGCATAATCACTTTAATGTTGTAGCGCTCGGCAATGATACGATAATGTTCTTGATAATCACGGAAAGGGAGATCGGGGATGATGACGCCATCAATACCGCATTCCACGCATTTACGGCAGAAGTTTTCAAATCCGAATTGCATGATTGGATTTAAGTACCCCATGAATACAAGTGGTATTTTTACGTCCTTGCGAATATCCCGCAATTGTTCAAAAAGAAGTTTTAAAGACATGCCGTTGCGCAATGCTTGGGTAGCGGCATTCTGGATAACAATGCCGTCTGCCATCGGATCACTGAAAGGAATACCGATTTCAATCATGCTTACTCCATGTTTTTCGAGTGTGCGGATTACATTGGCAGTACCATCTAAAGTGGGGGTGCCGGCACAAAAATAAATAGAAAGTATGTCTTTCTTGTTGCTATTGAAAAGTTGATTAATTCTATTCATGACGTTGGAATTTTAAAGTGATGATTTTAATTCGTTTAAAAATGTCCGGATACGCTCCGGATCTTTTTCTCCCGGTTTGGTTTCAAAACGGCTGTTGAGATCATATCCGGCAAGCCGGGGATGCTTGAATTCTTTCAGGGCATTGGCACTGTATGAGTTGATACCTCCGCTCAAAAGGAAAGGTACATCTCCGTTATATGTGTGTAATATGCTCCAATCAAATTGATTTCCCGAACCACCATATTGCTCGCATTTGGTATCGAACAGAAAAAGATCACAGACTTTTTCGTAGTCATACACCTTTTTCAAGTCTTTGGGGCGGTCTACAGAAAAGGCCTTGATGATTTTCAATCCGGTAGAATGTAAAGACCGGCAGTATTCCGGTGATTCATTTCCGTGGAGTTGCACATCATTCAGTCCGAAACGATCAGCATACATGCTGACCACTTGCTTGTCTTCATTGACAAAGACGCCGACACGCCGGGCATGAGTGGGCAGGTAAGCCGGAAGCTCGTAGACACATCGGGGAGATTTAGGATAAAAGATGAATCCCAGCATATCTATGCCTTCGATAGCCTCTACGTCCTGTATGTTTTCAGCTTCTCGCATACCGCATACTTTGATAATTTTTCCGTTAATCATAGGGCTGTCCGTTTTGAATAATTAGTTTATTGAATGGCTTGTAGGAAATTCTGTAAAGTTTCTCCCGGTCGCTGTGTTTTCATAAATGTTTCGCCGATCAGGAATCCCCGGAATCCGGCTGCCCGGAGGCGTTTAACTATTTCCGGATCGGAGATGCCGCTTTCAGATACCAGTACCGCATCTTGAGGAAGTTGTCCGACCAGGCGGAAAGAGTTTTCTACATCGGTGAAGAAAGTACCCAGATTACGGTTGTTGATACCTACCATATCTATTCCTTTGTTAATGTACGCCAGTTCTTCGGAACTATGAATCTCTAATAAGACCTCCAGTCCTAATTCATGGGCTTTTTCTGCAAGTTCATTGCATTTTTCCGGTTCTAGTGCGGCTGCAATGAGAAGTACGGCATCTGCACCAACAATTTTAGCTTGGTAAAGCTGGTATTCATCAATGATGAAGTCCTTTCTAAGGATGGGAATTTCCACCAAAGGGCGTGCGGCGCGGATATCTTTCAGGCTTCCTCCGAAAAACTTCTCATCAGTAAGGATGGAAAGGGCGGAGGCACCTGCCGCTGCATAGGAGGGAACGATCTCTTCCGGACGCACTTCTTCTTGTATCCATCCTTTGGAAGGAGAGCGCCGCTTGAACTCGGCGATAATACCTGATGTGGAAGAGGCTAATGCCTGCTTCATAGAGCGGGGAGTCGGAGATTCGCTGATACCTTCCTGTAATTGTTCGATAGAAATAGCCTGCTTTTGCAGGTCAACTTCAAATCGTTTGTTTGCTATAATCTCGGATAATATATCTTTCATCAGTTCGTTTGTTTTTATATTTATAATCAGACTTGCTAATCGTAAATCAAATTAACTATTCAATTCAATGAATTTTTTTAGTGTAGCTAATGCTCGTCCACTTTCCAATGATTCTTTGGCAAGAGCAATACATTCTTCAATTGTCTTTTCCGGACGAATCACATGGATAGCGAAAGCGGAGTTGACTATCACTACATTTTTTTGAGCTTCCGTAGCTGTATTATTCATGATATGATCGAAAATCTTAGCTGCATCTTCCGGTGTTTGTCCGCCATCCAGATCAATATCCTTATAACGGGAGAAGCCGAGGCTTTCGGGAGTGTAAATCTTTTCATGATCGCTGGTTGCCACTTTAAACTCATTGGTCAGAGAAATCTCATCATATCCGTCAAGGCTATGAACAACAGCAAATTTCGTCTTGCTTTCCTGATAAGTATAGGTGTAAAGGCGAAGTAACGGTAGATTGTAAACTCCTAACAATTGGTAAGCAGGTAATACCGGATTTACCAATGGACCGAGCATATTGAAGAAAGTGCGCACTGCCAATCCTCTACGAACCGGAGCTACTGCTTTTAATGCCGGATTGAATAAAGGGGCATGTAGATAAGCAAGATTGCATTTTTCCATGCTGCGACGCAGTTGGTCTACATCACTGGTGAATTTTACACCGTGTTGCTCCATTACATTACTGGCACCACTGACCGACGTTGCTCCATAGTTACCATGTTTCACAACCGGGAAGCCGGCTCCGGCAACTGTAAAGCAGGAAGCTGTAGAAATATTGAATGTGTTTTTTCCGTCACCTCCGGTTCCTACGATATCAATCGGAGCGAAATCACTCAAATCGACCGGAATACGCATTTCCAACAGTGCGTCACGGAAACCGCATAATTCCTCTACGGAAATATTACGCATCAGAAAGACGGTGATGAGTGAGGCCACTTGCACATCGTTATATTTCCCTTGCGCGATGTTCTGTAGAATGGTGCGCGCTTCATCGCGTCCCAAATATTGATGTTCGAAAAGTTTGTATAGAATCTGTTTCATAAGTTTAATCGTTTAAGAAGTTTTTGATAATTTCTTTTCCTTGCGGAGTTAATACTGATTCGGGATGGAACTGAATACCATGTACATTATACGTTTTATGGCGGATTGCCATGATTTGTCCCTCCTGGCTTTCTGCTGTTATTTCCAGACAGTCCGGAAAGCCTTCCCGGCTGACTACCCAGGAATGATATCTTCCAACAGGGATTTCTTTTCCTAATCCTTCAAAAAGCAGGTCCTGACGAAGGATGCTTACCGGAGTTTGTACGCCATGATATACTTCTTTGAGATTTTCCAGACGTGCTCCGAAGGCTTCGCCGATAGCCTGATGACCCAGGCAAACCCCTAGAATGCTTTTGGTCGGAGCGTATCTCTTAATAATAGGTAGTAACAAGCCGGCTTCTTCGGGTATGCCCGGTCCGGGAGACTGGGCACGTTCGGCAGCGCCGAGCCGAGCTGGAGCGGCACGGTGGCGCTCCAGCGCTCGGACGACAGCAGCGGCGCGCGCGCCGATTCCGTCGCCGCCAGCGGCATCGACACGCCCTTTCGCGTGGGCGACGCCGTGACGTTCAGCGGCTTTTCCACGCCGGAGGACAACGGCACCTACATCATCCGCGCCATCGCGGGCGCGGTGCTCGTGTTCGACCCCGACACGTTCTCTGCCGTCGGAGCGGTCGAGCACATCACGGTCACGCGGCGCATGCCCCTGGCGCTGCACGCATGCACATACGCCAACCGCATCTGGGCCTGCGCGCAGGACACCGTCTGGTGCACAAAGCTCGGCGACCCGCTGAGCTGGTACTGGTACGAGGCGGACGACAACGGCACGATCGCCACGGCGGCATGGAGCGTGGACGTCGGCACGCCGGGCAACTTTTCCGGCTGCGCAGCGACGGGCAGCGGCGTGGTGTTTCTCAAGCCGGACGGGCTCTGGCGGCTCTACGGCACGAAGCCGGACAACTTCCAGCTCATCGCCTCGGCGGCGCTCGGCACGGAGAAAAACTCCGGCCGCTCGCTCGTGACGGCGGCGGAGACGCTCTACTACCTCTCCCCCGCCGGGCCGGCGCGCACCTCCGGCGGACGGCCGGTGCGCATCGGCGACGCGCTCGGGCGCACGCTCACGGCCGGTGCGGCGGGCACGGACGGCACGCGCTGGTATCTCTCGGCGCACGATCCGCAAAACGCCTGGCACCTGTTCGTATACGACACGCGCAGCGGCCTGTGGAGCCGCGAGGACGCATTTCACGCATCCGGGTTCGCCCGGCACGACGGCGCGCTCTACGCGCAGGATCCGAGCGGCGTCTGGCGCTTCGGCACGGGCAGCACGGCGCAGCTGGAGAGCATGCTGGAGACGGGCGATTTCGTCAGCGGCAGCCCGGACTGCAAGCGCCTGCTGCGCGTGCAGCTGCGGCTGGAGGCGGACGCGGGCGCAAGTGTCACGGCGGCGGTGCAGTATGACTCCGACGGCGTGTGGCACACGCTGGCGACCGTGGCGGCAGGCGCGAAGCGCTCCGTCACGCTGCCGGTGCTGCCGCGCCGGTGCGACCACTTTCGCCTGCGGCTGACGGGCACGGGGGCGTGGCGGCTGCTGTCGCTCGCGCGCACGGAGACCGCCGCCGGACCGCAGCACTGAAGAAAGGAGACCTTATGGCCACAAAATACAAATACGACAAGGACACCGACTACGCCGCGCTCATGGAGCGGGCGGCGCAGCGCGGCGACAACGCGGCCGCCGCGATCTATGAGCAGCAGCGCAACGCGAAGATCCGCGGCGAGGGCATGACCGATGTGACGCAGTCGAACGACTACGCGCAGTATCTGCCGCTCGAGGACGTGCCGGACTACGACGACACGCACCGCCGCCAGGCAGAGTCCCTGCTGACCGAGCGCGACACGACCGGACAGCGCGCGCGCATCGACCAGATGCTCGACGCGCTGCTCGCGCGCTTTGATAAGCCCGCCTGTCTGGAGGCGGAGCTGCCGGAGACGGAGCTGGCCGCGCGGCGCATCGGGTTTTACGAGCGGCACGGCTTTACGGTCAACGCGGATTACCCTTACTTCCAGCCGGCGCTCACGCCGGGCGGCAGCCCGATCCCGCTGCACCTGCTCACGACCTTGTTTTATACCTTTGTAAAAAGGGATATTTTAGTATGGAGAATATTGTCAGAACAATAAGAGTTTATTATCCGGTTTCAGATGAAGCATTGGCGACATTGGCACATGGTTTTGAAAAGCAAGTGTTTCCTGTCAAAACACTTATTATCCGTGCAGGACAATTTGATAGGCAAGTCCACTTCATAGAGAAGGGAATGACACGCTCGTACACCTTGCACGATGGAAAAGAAGTAACGACATGGTTCTCTATGGAAGGTGATGTAGCTTGTGGCTCGTGGGATTTATATAGGAACAAAGCAGGCTTTGAATACGTGGAAACATTGGAAGAAACACTGGTCTATTCTATTTCCATTGAAACGCTTAATGAGTTGTATAAGTCAGATATAGATATTGCAAATTGGATGAGGGTGTTACAACAGGAAAATTTTCTTCGCTTACAAGATATTCATATATCTCGCCTCAACTTGTCTGCGTATGAGCGTTATGAAAAATTAATGAGTGAGTGTCCGGCCCTTTTTCATAGAGTGACTTTGGGACATATCGCTTCTTTCCTTGGCATTACACAACAATCATTGAGTCGTATCAGGGCAAAGGGGTATTTTTTAACATAGGATAAATTCCTATACATTAGAGTTTTGTATTTTTGTCCGCAAAAACAGGATGCGTATGAAAACAGAATATGAAAAGTGCATGGCTGGCGAACCTTTTATAGGAAGCAGGGATCCGAAAATAGTGGAGATGATTTTGCGTACAAAACGTCTCCTGGCACAATTCAATGCCACAGATTATGCCGATAGCAAGCGCAGGAGGGAGTTGTTGTGTGAGATGTTGGGACATGTAGGCAAGAATGTGCATGTGGATATTGACTTCCATTGTGAATGTGGCAAGCATATTTTTATGGGCGACAAGGTAATTGTCAACATGAATTGTACCTTTGTGGACAACAATCGTATTGACATAGGTAGCAACGTCTTAATAGCCTCTAATGTACAGATATATACGGCAACCCATTCTACCAAAGTAGATGAACGTATGGTGCAGGACTGTCCGGAAGAACAAGAAATCTGCCGTACGTATGCCTTACCTGTACGAATAGAGGATGGAGTATGGATTGGTGGAGGGGTTGTCATTTTGCCTGGTGTCACCATCGGGAGGAACAGCGTTATCGGGGCGGGGAGTGTGGTTACCCGTTCTATTCCTGCGAATTGTGTGGCAGTGGGAAATCCTTGTCGTGTGATAAAACAGATTGATAATATAGTATCTGTATGAGCATGTGTTGAGTAAATGTATTATCTTTGCATATATTACCATGTAAACAAGAGAGACTATATACTTATGGGGAAATTGGTGGAACTTTGGCGGAGTCCTTATCCTACGTTTTATCAACGCTGGAAGGCAGTAGTGATACCTTCGGCCATTATTTTTCTGATATTATATATACTTCAGCCGTTCGGTATTTCCCGGATAAAGGGAAGTGTGTTTGGGGTGGTTGCCGGTTCTGCATTGATTGCGGCAGGTGCTTCGGGAGTTTTCACCTATTTGCTTCCGGCATTATTTCCTGCTTATTACAAGGAGCAGAACTGGACATTGGGTAAGCATGTGTTGAATTTGCTGCTGATGTTGTTGCTGATAGCAGTGGGGATTTGGGCCTATCAATCATGGTTGATGGGAATGTGGTTGGACAAGCGGTTGTTCTTTCTGGCTTTGTCTTGGGTAATGGTGCTGGCACCTTTTCCTACCATATTTTTTCTGATGTGGAACCGCAATTTGCAACTGACCCGCAATCTGAAAGAAGCTATGGAGATGAACGGTCACCTTTCAAGGAGAATATCCCCGGAAGTTGGGATAGCGAGCTTGGAAGACAAGGTGTTTTCCTCGGAAGAAGCGTTGGTGTTTGCCGGTGGCACCAAAGAAATGCTGGAAGTAAAGGCCGGAGATTTCCTTTATGCAGAGGCAAAGGGGAATTACGTAAAAGTAGGTTACCGTTCAGATTCGGATAAAGAAAAGAAAATTACATGGAGATTGTTGCGTGCCACCATGAAGCAGGCAGAGGAAGCTGTCTCTGCTTGCCCTTTTATTATCCGTTGCCATAGGGCCTTTCTTGTAAACATCCGGATGGTGGTGAAAGTAGATGGAAACTCTCAGGGATATAAGCTGAATCTGGAGGGTTGCGAAGAAGATGTTCCGGTTTCACGCGCATACGCCAAAGAGGTGAAAGCATTGATTGAAAACCGAACAAAGAGTTAGTCACTCGTCACAGAAATACGTTGTTCGTCACAAAGAGTTTGTTGGTTGTCACATATCCGGGCTGTCTGTCCCGGATATTTTTTTGTCTTATACCCTTCCTTTATGTTTGCGGCAGGAAACACAACGAATGTAAAGATATGAAACGGGAAACAGTCTTTGGGATATTGGGTGTATTACTTTATACACAGCCTTCCGTAGCGCAGAAATCAGTGACCGATACAGTACGTCTGAATTTTAATATAGACAGTGTCGCTTTGGAAGAAGTAGTGGTAAAAGGAGCCAGAACTCCTGCTGCCAACAGCCGTTGGAGCGATATGCATCCGGTGGAACTGGTCACGGTGGGCGGTGCGAACGGTGATTTATACAAGGCATTGCAGACTTTGCCCGGTACGCAAGTGCAGGGTGAAACCGGTGAATTGCTGGTACGTGGTGGAGGCAGTTACGAGACGCAGACTTTTATTGATGGAATGCATGTACTGAATCCCTATACTTCGAACGGAATAAATACCCCTGCTCGCAGCCGTTACTCTACATTTATGTTCAGTGGGGTAAACCTTGCTTCGGGAGGCGCTTCACAAGAATATGGAGAAGCGCTTTCGGCAGTCTTGCCATTGGAAACAAAAGATTACAGCAAGGTCGATAAAGTCGGAGTGAACGCTTCCGTTGTCGGTGTTGGTGGAGGGGGCACAAAGACTTTTGACAGAGGCTCCTTGTCTGTTGACTTGAATTATCAGAACCTGGGTTTGTATGACAAGGTTTATTCGGGCAGGAGGGATTTCGAGAAGCCTTACCGGATGTTTTCCGGAGCTGTCCAGTTCCGTTATACTCTTGATGAAAGAGTGGTATGGAAGGTTTACGCACAATACGACCGGACGGACTTTTCCACTTACGAAGGGGATAACCGCAGATTGTTCGGGCTGGGTGAAGACAATATCTATGTAAATGCAACCTTTCGCAGGCATACTTCCGGAGAGTGGAGTTGGTTTGCAGGGGCGGCCTATTCTTACTATAACCGGAGAATCGGAGGAGCAGTTGTTTCGGGTGATAACTGGCTGGAACGTCAGCAAGAGACGCATCTGAAGGCTAAAGTTTTCAAACGGCTGTCATCGGTATTCCGCCTGGATATGGGGATAGAGAGCTATATCCGCAATTACAGGAATCATTATCTGTTGTGCGGGACGGATGACAGCAATCGCATGTCGCCTACCATTGGTGCGGGTTTCTTTTCGATGGCTTATTATCCGATGGAACAATTGAAGATGGAGTTTTCTTTTCGCACGGAATACACTTCTCCGAGCCGTAAGATGAATTTCTCTCCCCGGCTGGCGGCGAACTATTATTGGGGAAACATGATGCTGTCGGGGATTGTAGGGCGATACACACAGTTGCCCGAGAACAACTGTCTGGTGCGTCGGCCGCAGTTGATGTCGGAAGTATGTATGCAGTACAATTTGGGCGTTCAGTACGACTATGAAGGGCGTTTCTGTAAAGCTGAACTTTATTATAAGGATTATGACCGTCTGGCATTGGAGGAAACGGATGCCGATACGAAAGCTGTATTCTTGACCTCCAACGGTTATGGACACAGCAAAGGCATAGACTTGTTCTTCCGTGATAGAGCGTCCTTCAAGAATCTGGAATACCAGTTATCCTATACCTATAATATAGCCAAACGTAAATATCGGGAGTATCTGGAACTGACTACTCCTCAGTATGCTACACGGCATAATGCAGCCTGGGTGGTGAAGTATTCCTTGCCTCGCCTGCGTTCCATTGTCAGCGTGACCGACCGTTTCAGTAGCGGACTTATCATAACCCCATGCTGCCGGGTCTGATGAACGATGAAGTGAAGCCTTATAACAGTCTGGATTTGGGTGTGACCTTCCTGGCAAGCAAGAAGGTAATCATCCATGCTTCCACCAGCAATATCCTTTGCCGGAAGAATGAGTTCGGTAAGGTGGATAACAAGGCTGTCCTGGCTTCCAGCGACCATTTTTTCTATGTAGGAGTATATGTGACTTTAGGCAAGAAGGCCGCCTACGATGTATCCAATTTTTAGACAATAACCCTTTTTAAATAAACAAAGATGAAAGCAATGATTATTTTTTTAGTATTTGTAATGCAAAGTGCCGCCCAGCTGCTCTTTGCCCAGAACCTGACTATTGAAGTGTGTGACATTGAAAAGGTGGAGGGGCATCTCTATGTCGCCATCTACAATTCGGAAGAAACATTCATGAAGAAACCCTTGACCGCCTTCCGGATAGATGTGAAAGATACGTCGCTCTCCATTCCTTGCCAGGGGTTACCTACGGGTACGTATGCCATTTCGTTGTTTCAAGACGAGAACGGAAACGGGAAACTGGATACTGCCGTTTTCGGCATTCCTACAGAGAAGTACGGGTTCAGCAATGATGCTCAAGGCGTTATGGGTCTGCCGTCTTATGACAAATGCAGCTTCACTTTTTCCGGAGACACGACTTTGGTGATACATCTGAAGTAGAGTGATTATGTAAGTAAAACGGGAATTAATTTTCTTTTGCGGACGATTTACACTATTTTTGTGGCTCAACCTTAATAATTGCGTTATGAAACGAGTTGCACGACTTCTGGGATTTCTCGGACTGGTATGTTTGCTTGCCTCTTGCGGCAAACGTTCTTTCATTACAGACACTTCTTACCGCCAACGTGTGGAGCAAGACTTCAATCAAAAAAAAGAAAGGTTGCCGCAGGGCGATTTGTTTGCCATATTCGATACGGACTTGACGTCGTACGAACGCGAAGCTTTGGAGTTCCTTTATGCCTATATGCCTTTGGCAGACATTGCCGATTATTCCGGAGAATTTCATCTGATGAACGTGCGCGCCTCCCAAAAGGCTGCCGATGAGATGCCTTGGGGAAAAGTTATTCCTGCGGATTTGTTTCGTCATTTTGTACTTCCGGTGCGGGTCAACAATGAGCATCTGGACAGTGCACGGGTAGTGTTTTACGAAGAACTGAAGAATCGTGTCAAGTCTCTGTCCCTCTATGATGCCATTCTGGAGGTGAACCACTGGTGCCACGAGAAGGCTATCTATACTCCCTCCGATGCCCGTACCAGTTCGCCTTTGGCAACGGTACGCACGGCATACGGGCGTTGTGGCGAGGAATCTACCTTGCTGGTTGCCGCCTTGCGTTCGGTGGGTATCCCTGCCCGTCAGGTCTACACACCCCGGTGGGCGCATACCGACGACAATCATGCGTGGGTAGAAGCATGGGCAGACGGGAAATGGTATTTTCTTGGAGCCTGCGAACCCGAACCGGTACTCAACCTTGGTTGGTTCAATGCTCCGGCCAGTCGCGGTATGCTGATGCATACCAAGGTCTTCGGACGTTATGAAGGAGCGGAGGAAGTGATGTCTGTCACTCCTACTTATACGGAAATCAATGTAATCGGTAACTATGCACCGACGGCTAAGGCCACAGTTACGGTCATGGACGGACATGGAAATCCGGTGTCTGATGCTTGTGTGGAGTTCAAGCTCTATAATTATGCGGAGTTCTATACTGTAGCCCGGAAGCAGACCGATGCAGAGGGAAAGGCTTTTTTGACGGCCGGTAAGGGTGACATGCTGGTATGGGCTTCCAAAGACGGAAAATTCGGCTATGCCAAACTGTCTTTCGGTAAGGACCATGAACTGGTTGTGAAGATGGATAAGACTGCCGGCGACGGCCATGCGGTAGATTTTGAACTTGTGCCGCCCCCCGAAAATGCGGAGTTGCCGGCGGTTACGCCCGAACAGCGTGCGGCGAATGACCGCCGCATGGTCCATGAAGATTCCATCCGCAACGCTTATGTGTCTATGTTCATGACGGATGAGACGGCGCGTTATTTTGCCCGGCGGTACAAGCTCGACGAAGATGCCGTTTCACGGATACTGGTCGCTTCCAGAGGAAACCATCGGGTCATTGCCGACTTCATGGCACGGTTGCGCTCTGAAAAGTCCAAAAGAGGAGGTCTGGACCTGCTCCAACGGATTTCGGCAAAAGACCTCCGCGACGTTACACTGGAAGTTCTGATGGACCACATGCAATCCCGTATGTGCAAGAATGCCGACCATTTCCGCAGATATGTGCGCAATCCACGCGTAAGCAACGAGATGCTGACCCCCTATAAAGGATTTTTCAAGAAAGCCGTCTCAAAGGAAGATGCTGAGGCATACAAGGCAGAACCGATGAAACTGGTGGCATGGGTGGCCCAAAATATCCGGGTAGACAATGACTGTAATTTGGGAGGGGCTCCCATTTCTCCGGAAGGGGTCTGGAAGGCCCGTGTGGCTGATGCCCATAGCCGTGACATTTTCTTCGTCTCCATGGCACGCAGCATGGCAATCCCTGCCCGTATCAACGGAGTGACCGGCAAAGTACAGTTGATAGGGGATGATGGTGCGATGGATGTGGACTTGAACCATCATTCGGAAGAGCCGGTCTTTATGGCAGAAGGAATTGCTTCGAAGGGAAAGTTGGTGGCTTCCTATAAGCCTATCCGTTCGTTGGATAACCCGAAATACTATTCTCATTTCACTCTTTCCAAACAGACCCCGCAGGGCAGTTTGCAATTGCTTTCCTATGACGAAGGCGATGCAGATATGGGCGGCGGTACTACATGGAGCAATCTGCTGAAGGAAGGAACAGCTCTGGAGGCCGGAGATTATGTTTTGGTGACCGGTACACGCCTTGCCAGCGGTGCGGTACTTTCTAAAACCACCTTTTTCAATATTCTGCCGGAGAAGACAACGGAAATTGAATTGGTGATGCGCGAGAGCGAGGATGAGGTGCAGGTTATCGGGAACTTTAATTCGGAGTCTCTCTTCACTCCGCTGCCGGACGCCGGCTCCGCAGCCCGGCAGAGTCTGCTGCAGGCTTGTGGGCGCGGTTACTTTGTCGTAGGCATTCTGGGTGTCAACCAAGAGCCAACCAATCATGCGTTGCGCGACATCGCTTCATTCAAGGCTGATTTGGAGAAGTGGGGGCGTAAGATGGTGTTGCTGTTCCTTGATGAGGCCAAAGCCGGCAAGTTCGCCCGCGAGTCATTCCCCGATTTGCCCTCTACCATTATTTATGGTATAGATACGGACGGTATCGCTGCGCAGATTGCAGAAAGCATGAAGTTGAAGCACAAAGAGAGCCTGCCGATATTCATCATAGCCGATACTTTCAATCGGGTGGTCTTTGTATCGCAAGGATATACCATCGGACTGGGAGAACAACTGATGAAGACAATAAAGGGGTTATAGGGCTTTCTGCCATGAATTGTAAATAGTAATCGTCAAATAGTAAATCATCCGATGCCTGTTATCGAAATATCATCTTTGACCCATCCCGGTGTGGAGATATTCAGTACCCTTACCGAAGCCCAGTTGCGCAACCGCCTTGAGCCGGACAAAGGGCTGTTTATAGCTGAGAGTCCTAAGGTTATCAAGGTGGCTCTGGATGCCGGCTACGAGCCTTTGGCCTTTTTGTGTGAGCACAAGCACATCTATGGGGATGCTGCTGAAATCATTGAGCGTTGTGGCGATATACCCGTCTACACAAGCGGTAGGGAATTGCTTGCCGAGCTGACCGGCTACGTTTTGACGCGTGGTGTTCTTTGTGCCATGCGCCGTCCGGTTCCGAAGAGTATGGAGGACGTCTGCCGGGGAGCCCGGCGTATTGTGGTTATCGACGGGGTGGTGGATACCACCAATATTGGGGCCATCTTCCGTTCGGCGGCAGCTCTTGGCATGGATGCTGTGCTGTTGACGCGTAATTCCTGCGATCCTCTGAACCGTCGTGCGGTCCGGGTTTCAATGGGAACGGTTTTTCTTGTGCCGTGGACGTGGATGGACGGTCCTCTGGATACGCTCGGTGAGTTGGGTTTCCGTACGGCGGCCATGGCGCTTACGGACAATTCCATTTCCATAGACAATCCCGTTTTGAAGACCGAGCCCCGGTTGGCTATTGTGATGGGTACTGAGGGAGATGGTCTTTCGCACGAAGCGATTGCGGGAGCCGACTATGTGGTTCGTATCCCCATGGCGCACGGTGTAGATTCGCTGAACGTGGCGGCCGCAGCGGCTGTTGCTTTCTGGCAACTTCGCGTTTAGAAGTGATAACTCAAAAAAGCATATATTATGTTGGCATATACTTATATTGAACACGGAAAGTTCGGATTGCTTGAGAAACCGATACCGGTATTGGAAGATGCACGTGATGCTATTGTGCGGGTGACACTGGGTAGCATATGCACCAGTGACTTGCATATAAAGCATGGAAGTGTACCGCGCGCCGTACCCGGAATTACGGTAGGACACGAAATGGTGGGCATCGTAGAGCAGGTGGGTGCCGAAGTTGAGTCGGTAAAGCCCGGCGACCGTGTGACTGTGAATGTGGAGACTTTTTGTGGTAAATGTTTCTTTTGTCGTCACGGATATGTGAACAACTGTACCGACACCAATGGCGGTTGGGCTTTGGGGTGCCGTATCGATGGCGGCCAGGCGGAATATGTACGTGTGCCTTATGCCGACCAGGGACTGAACCGTATTCCCGATACGGTAAGCGACGAGCAGGCGCTCTTGGTAGGCGATGTGTTGGCCACCGGCTTCTGGGCTGCCCGTATCTCCGAAATAACCGAGGAAGACACTGTACTCATCATCGGTGCCGGGCCGACGGGTATTTGTACCCTGCTTTGTTCCATGCTGAAGAAACCCCGTCGCATTATTGTCTGCGAGCAGTCGGCCGAAAGAATCCGTTTTGTCCGCGAGCATTATCCGGAGGTGCTGGTCATTGGGCCGGAAAACTGCAAAGACTTTGTGAGGAAGCATAGTGACCATGGTGGGGCAGATGTCGTACTTGAAGTTGCCGGCACGGAAGATACTTTCCGCTTGGCATGGGAGTGTGCCCGTCCCAATGCCATTGTCACCATTGTGGCGCTTTATGACCAGCCTCAGTTATTGCCCTTGCCGGAGATGTATGGCAAGAATCTTGTCTTCAAGACCGGTGGTGTGGATGGGTGCGATTGTGCCGAGATACTGCGCCTGATAGCGGCGGGACAGATAGATACCACACCGCTTATCACACATCGTTTCTCGTTGGAGGAAATTGACGAAGCCTACCGTATTTTTGAGAATAGGCTGGAGGGGGTGATAAAGGTGGCGATTGTGGGTAGATAGAAAAAGAGGATAGCCAATGAAGGCTATCCTCTTTTTCTATGTAATTATTTACTTGCTACTTACTTGCTCAAAGCCTGAGCCACGTCAACCGCACAAGCCACTGTACATCCTACCATCGGGTTGTTACCGATACCCA
>OGXC01001749.1_pt1 | contig 16189 bp, 15 predicted proteins | sample 1576201 | NCBI WGS metagenome assembly OGXC01 (sample SAMEA3541562, study PRJEB24748) | human gut metagenome | biome: human gut; feature: human-associated habitat; material: faeces | place: China | collected 2012 | reverse complement strand
CGGTCAGGTGGGGGAAGAGGTTGAAGTGCTGGAACACCATGCCCATCTTCTGGCGGACAGAGTCGATGTGGTCGTCGTCTACCTCCACGCCCTCAAATTTGATGCTGCCGCCGGTGGGGATCTCCAGCCGGTTCAGGCAGCGCAGGAAGGTGGATTTGCCGCAGCCCGAGGGGCCGATGAGGCAGACCACGTCGCCGCGGTAGATGTCGATGTCGATGCCCCGCAGCACGTCCAGAGTGGGGGCAGCCTGCTTTGCGCCCTTCCGCTTTTCGCCGCCGTAGGTCTTGGTCAGGCCCCGGACTTCCAGGATCTTATCGGTCACTTTGTGCCAGCCTCCTCTCAAATTTTGCAAGCAGCCAGGTAAAGATCATCACCAGCACCAGATAGATCAGTGCCACGCCAAACAGGGGGAACATGGCCTCGTAGGTGCGGTTCATGATGCCCTGGGCCGCATACAGCAGCTCCTTGCCGCCGATGACGGTGATAAGGGAGGTATCCTTCAGCAGCATGATGAACTCGTTGCCCAGGGCAGGCAGCACCGCCCGGATGGCCTGGGGGATGATGATGACCACCATGGTGGTGATGTAGTTCAGGCCCAGGCTGCGGCCGGCCTCCATCTGGCCCGGGTCCACAGCCATCAGGCCGCCCCGGATGATCTCGGAGACGTAAGCGCCGGAGTTGATGCCCAGCGCCAGAGCGCCTACCATGGTAAAGTTGCGGCTGTTGTTGAAGATGACCATGCTCATGATCAGCAGCTGCACCATCATGGGGGTGCCCCGGATCACGGTGGTGTACACCTGGCACACGGCGTTAAAGACCCCCAGCACCGGGTTCGAGCGGCCGGGGCGCTGCTGGTCGTGGGCCACACGCACCAGCGCCACCACGCTGCCCAGCAGGACGCCCATGGCCAGAGCAATGGCAGTGACCAGCAGGGTGGTGCCTACGCCCCCGATGTACTGGAGCCAGCGGTCCTTCAGGACAAAGGCCTGATAAAATTTGTAGAACAGCTCCTGCCCCATGTCCAGCCGGCCGCCGCTTTTCAGCAGCTGGCTCAACAGTTCGTATTGTGCGGCCATTCGCATCCTCACTTTCTTTTCGTCTGTTGTGATCTTGTCAGAATTTTGTAACCTATATCCCTTAAAAAAGGGGAGGTGCCCGGTGGGCCGCCTCCCCTTGAGGGGTCTGTTTACTCAGCCTTGATGTACTTGTCCACGATGGACTGCAGGGTGCCGTCAGCCTTCAGCTCCTCCAGAGCGGCGTTCACAGCCTCCAGCAGAGCGGTGTTGCTCTTGTTCATGCCAATGGCGTAGTCCTCCTCGGCGTAGCTGGTGTCCAGGATCTTCAGGCCGGGGTTGGACTCCACATAGGCCTTGGCGGGCTCGTTGTCGATGACCACAGCGTCCACCTGGCCGTTGTTCAGGGCCTGTACAGCGGTCAGGCCGCTGTCGTAGGCCACGACTGCATCGTCGCCAAAGTCGTCGGAGCAGTACAGGTAGCCGGTGGTGCCGCGCTGGGTGCCGATCTTCTTGCCGGCCAGATCGTCCACAGAGGCAATGTCGGAACCCTCGGGCACGATGACGGACTGGATGCCGGTGGCGTAGCTGTCGGAGAAGGACATCACAGCCATCCGCTCGTCGGTGACAGTGATGCCTGCCATGGCGATGTCGGCCTTGCCCTGCTGCACGCTGAGCAGAGCGGCGTCAAAATCCATGTCGTCGATCTGCAGCTCCAGGCCCAGCTTCTCGGCAATGGCCTGTGCGGTGTCCACATCGATGCCCTCAATGGTGCCGGCGTCGGTGGTCATCTCGTAGGGAGGGAAGGTGGCGTTGGTGGCCATGGTCAGCTTGCCAGCCACCACGGTGGCCAGGCTGCCAGAAGCAGAGCTGGAAGCAGCTGCGCTGCTGGCTACAGAAGAAGCTACGCTGGAAGAAGCACCACCGCAGGCGGTCAGGGCCAGGGCAGCAGCGGAAACGGCGGCAGCAGCCAGGAAGCTGCGACGAGAGATCTTTTTCATATTCAAACACTCCTCTATGCACTGTATAATCTTACAACCGCCGGAAGGATGCGAATCATCGATGTTCCGGTCAATGCACTTAGTATAGTTTGAACAAAATGAAAAGTCAATAGTTGTGCATAATAATTCGTAAAATAAAAATTATTTTCCTGAAAATATGCAAAAATCCATTGAATATCTGAATATATGCAAGAAAATCCAGCTTTTTTACCGGGGCGTTACAGCCAGCGGGCGATCTCATCCCTGCTGCGCTTGGGCACGCAGTAGTCCCGGTTTTCATCCAGGTAGTATTTTACCCCGGTCTCCGGGGTCATGGGCACCACCCGGGCAGCGTGGGTGGGGTAGCCAAAGGCCACCATGCAGGCCAGCTTCAGTGGCTCTTCGATGCCCAGCAGCTCGGTGAGGGCGGGCTTGTTGATGGCGCCCATGATGCAGCTGCCCACGCCCTTGGCCCATGCGGCGAGGGTGATGTTCGCCAGCGCGATGCCGGTGTCGGTGTTCAGGTCGCCGGGGATGGAGCTGTCCTGCACGACGGCCAGATACATCACAGGCTGCTCGTCGGCTTTGGGAGCACCCTGCTCCGGCGGCAGATAGGCGGCCCACTTGACCAGCGGATGGACCTTTTTCACCATCTCGGGGCTCTGCACCACCACCAGCTTCACGGCCTGACGGTTCGCGCCGCAGGACGACAGGCGCAGGGCCTCCACCATATCGTCCACCACATCCTGCGGCACCGGCTTCTGGGCGAAGCGGCGGTAGGTGCGGCGGGTGTTGAGCGTTTCCATAACAGACATCGGCAGACACTCCTTTACTATATAAGTACAGCCTGATTATAGCATAGCAGCAGGCGCAGTGCAAGGAATTTGGATGCGGCGGCAAACACGGACAAGACACGTCTGCGAGATGAAGAAATGAGAGAAAAATCCATAAACCGGAGATAAAAATGACGATATGATGTTAATGGGCACTAACATACTGGGAAAATATTGACAAAAAGCAGAAGATGCCCTATCATTAGTTATGACAAACTAACCGCCTTTTGCGGAGACGCGCAAAGGAAAACAAGAAGAAACAAAACAGTTTATGAGGTGCAAGAAAATGACCAATATGACTCGTCGTAATTTCCTGAAGAGCGCTGGTGTGATGACTCTGGCTGTGGCAGCAGCGGGTGTTCTCTCTGGCTGCAATAGCAGCAAAAATCCTGTGATGGCAGATGTCAAGGTCCAGTATTGGCGCAAGAGCAACTTTTTGGGCAATCAGAAGGTGGGCAACAATGATGAGTACGATGAGACCGTCAGCGTGGTAAAGAGCGGCAAGGTCAAAAAGGAGCAACTGCAGAAGCTGGGCAATGTAATGGTGAATACAGGCTATAAGCTGAGCGATAGCACGGCAACCGAGTTTGACGTGGACTGGACCCAGGAGCCCCCGGTGGCAAAGGTCTGGGTGGAGCTTTGAGCCTGCCCCGAGAGGCCACAGAAAAGCAGCAGCACCCCCGGCTGTGCATTGGCAGCGCACAGCGGGGGTGCTGTTTTGTGATCTATTTGCGTTTCCAGAACGGGGCGTGGGGCATGGGCAGACCCAGCACCAGCGCGATGCCCACAGCCAGCGTCACGGCGACCTTGAAGGTGGAGATGCCGTTGGCCAGCGAAAGGGCATTCTCGCCCTGGATGAAGTAGTAGGCGGTGTAGTAGATGCCCGCGCCGGGGACCAGCGGGAAGATGCCGGTCAGCAGAAAGACCGTTACCGGCGTTTTGAGCAGGATGGCGAAGAGCCGGGACACCAGCGTCAGCGGGATGACTGCGATGAGGGAGGCTGCCGCCGCGTCGGCCCCGTATAAGACAGCCAGCTCGTAGACGAACCAGCCCACCGCGCCCACCAGCGCACAGCAGGGGAGGGTGCGCCGGGGGCAGGCGAAGAGGACGGCGAAGCTCAGCGTCCCCGCCCCGGCCAGAAAGAACTGCGCCGCCAGCTGGCCGATCTGTGTGCTTGTCAAGGTCATCATACCACCGTCACCCCCGTCAGGATCGAAGTAAGGCTCAGCACGAGGCCGGTGCCGATGGCGATGCTGGCCGCGATGAGCAGGGCGTCTATCATCCGGATGGTGCCGGAGAGGTAGTCGCCTTGCACGAAGTCCCGGATGCCCATGGTGAAGGCGATGCCGGGGGTCAATATCATCAGGGCACCGATGATGGCGTGGCTGGCCTCAGTGTCCAGCAGATGGCACCCCAGAATGCAGACCAAGGTAATGAGCGCTGCCGCCGAGATCTTGCGGAAGCCGTTGGAAAGATTCTTCTTTTCGCAGAGCAGCAGATAACCGCTGACGATGAGACCCGCCGCCGCTGCCGCCAGCGCCGAGCGTATCGTGCCGCCGAAGATGAGCGCAAAACAGGCTGTGCCGCTCATCCCGGCGAGGAGCTGGGTCTTGCCCTTGGGGAAGGGGATGCGCCGGGCCTCGGCCAGGCAGTGTTCAGCCTCGTCCAGTGTGACGCCCCCGGCTGCTATCTCGCGGGAAAGGGCGTTCACCGCGGCCACCCGGCCCAAGTGAGTCGTCCGCACCGGGACGTTCCGCACTTCGGCGATCTCTGCCGTGCCGGCGCTGGCGAAGATGCCGTTGGTCAGCACGTAGACATGGAACTCCCGCAGATGGAAGCTGCGGGCCATGATCTCCATCGTCTGCTCCACCCGGAAGACCTCTGCTCCGTTTTCCAGCAGCGTCTCGCCCGCCGCCATGATAAAGTCCATGATGCGGCGCCGCTGCTCGTCGCTGGGATATAACTCTCTGCTGTCCATTCCGGCCCTCCCTGTCATGCCCGCCAAAGGGGGCATATCATCTCATGTTATACTGTATCATAATTCCGGCGGCTTGCAAAGGCGTCTTTTCACATTTTTGCACAACTTCCGTCCTTGCCGTCGGGGGCGCAGTGTGTTACACTGATAACAACTATGAAAAGATCCAGAAACCACAGGAGGAAATGACCGTGAAGCAGAGTCTGAGTTTCGCGCGCCGTCTGACGGCGCTGGTGCTGGCAGCTGTGATGCTGTGCGTGGCTGTCCCGGCGGCCTTCGCCGAGGATGCCGCACCCGGTGCCACCACCATTGGCGGTGCAAACACCACCCTTATCCCTGAGGAAGAGGAAAATTGTCTGAGCTGGCTCTTCGGCTCCAAAGATAAAATTACACTGCCCTATCTGAACATCAAGGGCAAGGGCCTGCGCCGGAACGTGTCGCTGGACCTCGTGGACTGCCTGGTGGGCATCACCTACACGGAGCTTGGCTCCATCGGCAGCTATGTCAGCGCCAGTGCCGCGCAGGAGGCGTGGAAGGCCCAGGCCGTGGCCATCCACTCCTACCTCGAGTACCATAAGCAGTACGGCTCCTCGGCCAACGCCCTCATCTACACCCCCGTGGAGGACATCCCGTCCTCGGCCCGGTCGGCTATCCGCAAGGCGGTGGAGTCGGTGAAGGATGAGGTGCTGACCTGCAACGGCAGCGTCATCGACGCCGTCTGGTCGGCCAGCGCAGGCTACAACACCCAGACCGGCATCTACGGCACCTGCTCCAGCCTCGACGCCTGGGGCTCGGATGTGCCGTATCTCAAGAGCGTGGAAAGCCCCTATGAGCGCCAGTACCACGAGAAGATGCGCCGCATCATCGGCAAGGATTATGACTATGTCGAGTACAACGACAGCCGCACCGGTGAGCCCTACCAGAGCGCCGACACCACCCACAAAGACCTCGGCGGCTTTGTCCAGTACAATACGCTGGTGTCCAATGGCCGCAGCTACCGCTATATCGGCCAGTTCGTGTCCTCCCGCTACTGCTTCGATTTCGGCACGGATGCAGCGGGTGTACCCTGTATGTACTACTACGGCTTCGGCCACGGCGTGGGCATGAGCCAGTGCGGCGCTGTGGGCTACGCCGCCGAAGAGGGGATGGGCTACCGCGACATCCTGAAGCACTACTACTCCGGCGTTTCCATCCGGACGGTGGGCAGCGGCACGAGCTCCGGCGGCGGTCTGTTCAGCTGGCTGCGCCGCCTGCTGGGCATGTAAAAAATCAAAAGGAATTGCGCAAAATACTTCTCAAATGAGACGTGATTTGGTATACTGTACACGCTTGTACACAAGAGACAGACGATTTCGCGTTTCACGCTCCAAAGCGGGAGCGATACGATAAAGAATAACAGGTGGAGAGAACGGAATGCAGTTGGAGAAGGAAAAGAAAGAAAAGCGGGAGCGGGAGCGCTGCCGCGCACTGGCGCAGCGCATCGCGGAGGAGGCAAACCCCGCCTCGGCGGCCCTGCTGGGAGAGCAGATGTCCCTGCTGACGGAAGCCCTGCACCGTGCAGGTGTGGAGGCAGAAGAGTGGACAGAGGGCTCTGCGGCAGAGCTTCTTGTGGTGGCAGACCCCGCGTGGGAAACGCTGCCCGAGACCCTGCCCGCCCGGGTGCTGCTGGTGAGCGATGAGAGCACCGTGATGGCGGGCTGGGCCGAGCAGCTGGCCCAGAGAGGGTATTTCCGCGATTTTGGCTGGCGCAGCAAGGGCCGCGCCCAGCAGTCGGCGCTGTTCTGCACCAGCCAGCCCACTCAGCTGAAGATGGTGCGGGGCTACGAGATGGAAATGGACATCCTGCGTGACCGGATGGTGCGCGCTGAGCGCACCAGCGGCGAGGAAGCCGAGCTCATCGCCCGGCTGCGCAGCGACCTTTCGCTCAGCCGCAGCCACGAGCAGCAGCTGGAAAAGGCACTGGGCGAGGTGACGGGCTCGAAGTTCTGGAAGATGACCTGGCCCATGCGCTATGTCGTCAGCAAGAGCCGCCAGCTCTGGCACACTCTGCCCTTCTTCGTGCTCCTGCGGGAGCTGCGCAGCGGCGGCATCGAGGGTGTGCGGGAACTGGCCCGCGCCCGCCGCGAGTACGCCGCCCTCTTCCCGGGCAAAGTCATGCGCGCCGACCGGTTCGCACCGGTGGAACTGCTGGTGCGGCAGGCAGGCAATCAGCCTGCAGGCCCCAGGATCAGCATCGTGGTGCCGCTCTACAACACCCCGCTGGACTTCCTCGAAGAGCTGCTGGATTCCGTTGTGAACCAGACCTACCGCAACTGGGAGCTCTGCTGTGTGGACGCCGGCACCGCCCCGGGTGTGGGCGAGATGGTGCAGCAGCGCGCCGCTGTGGACCCTCGTATCCGCTACAGGAAGCTGGAGAAGAATGAGCTCATCCCCGGCAACACCAACAAAGGCATCGAGATGGCCACCGGCGACTTCATCGCCCTGCTGGACCACGACGACATCCTCCACCCCTGCGCCCTCTGGTACGCCGCCAAGGCCATCGCAGAGCAGGGAGCCGACTTCGTCTATACCGATGAGGCGACCTTTGAGGGCAAGGTGGAGAATGTGGTGCTCTACCACTTCAAGCCTGATTTCATGCTGGACAACCTCCGCTCCAACAACTATATCTGCCACCTGACCCTCTTCAGCCGCCGGCTGATGGATGCCGCAGGCGGCCCGGAGCGGATGGAGTACAACGGCAGTCAGGATTACGAGCTCTTCCTCCGCCTGACCGAGACGGCCCGGAAGATCGTCCACATCCCCCATGCCCTCTATTACTGGCGTTCCAGCCCCGGCAGCACGGCCAGCGACATCTCCGCCAAGACCTACTGCATCGACGCGGGCATTGCCGCCCTCAAGGCTCATTACGCCCGCTGCGGCGTGGCCGTGGACGATGTGTCCCTCATCCCGGGTACGCCGGGCTACTACAAGACCGATTATACCATCGACCATCCGGGCCGGGTGAGCATCCTCATCCCCACCTGCGACCACATCCGCGACTTGGTGACCTGCGTGGAGTCCATCTACGCCCGCACCACCTACCCGGATTTTGAGATCATCCTCATCGAGAACAACAGCAAGGCCCCCGAGACCTTCCGCACCTACGAGCGGATGCAGAAGGAGCACCCCGATAACCTCAAGGTCGTCACCTGGGAGGGCAAGGGCTTCAACTACAGCGCCCTGAACAACTTCGGCGAGAAGTTCGCCACCGGTGAGTATCTGCTTCTGCTCAACAACGACACCGAGGTCATCACTGCCGCATGGCTGGAAGAGATGGTCATGTATGCCCAGCAGAAGCGGGTGGGCTGCGTGGGTGCAAAGCTGCTCTATCCGGACGATACCATCCAGCACGCCGGTGTCGGCTTCGGCATCGGCGGCGTGGCGGGCCATCTGCACAAGTACTATCCTGCCAGCTCCGACGGCTATATGGGCCGCCTGAACTATGTGCAGGACGTCTACGCCGACACCGCCGCCTGCCTGCTCATCCGCAAGGAGATCTACGACGAAGTGGGTGGTCTGGACGAGAGCTATGCCGTGGCCTTCAACGATGTGGACTTCTGCGTCCGCGTCCGTCAGGCAGGCTACACCAACGTCTTCACTCCGTTTGCCCAGCTCTACCACTACGAGAGCAAGAGCCGCGGCATGGAGGACAACCCCGAAAAGCAGAAGCGTTTTCAGGGCGAGGTGCTGCGTTTTCAGGCCCGCTGGGGCGACCTGCTGGCTGCAGGCGACCCCTGCACCAACCCCAACTTCGACATCCAGCGCGAAGATTTCAGCCTGAAGATATTACCGCTGGAATAAATAAAAGAGGAACAACCTCTCAGTCTCGCTTCGCTCGCCAAGACCGGGTTGCGGCACCCAGCATCCGCTTCACTTTGCTTGCGTATTGCTGGCCGCTGCCCCAACAATGACTCCCTGCTTCCGCCACTGGCGGCGGTCGTCATTGTTGCCCCTAAAAAGGGGAGCCCTTGGCATGGCGGAAAGGTCTGAACTACAAAAATGAGGAGCATAAAACTTGGAACTCTCTGCCTGTATCGTTGTCTATAACGGCTGTGACGAAGCCCTCAAGGCGGCGCAGACGGTGCTGCAATACACCCGCCGCCACCCGCTGACCCTCTATCTGGTGGACAACGCCAGCCCCGACGGCAGCGGCGCACGTCTGGAAGCTGCCGTGAAGGGCGGCGCTTTGAGCACTCAGCCCGGCCAGAAGGTCGAGGTGCGCTGCCGCAAGGAGAACGGCGGTTTCGGCACCGGACACAACACCGTCCTGCCGGAGCTGACGAGCGACTATCACTTCATCCTGAACCCGGACATCCAGCTCACCGCCGATACCCTCAGCGATTTGGCCGACTGGATGGCCGCCCACCCGGATGCTGTGATGGCCCGGCCGGGGCTGCGCTTCCCGGATGGCCGTTCCCAGAGCCTGCCGCTGCGGCGCTGTGCGCTGCGGCCTATGGTCTACCGCCAGCTGCCGTTTTTGAAATTCTGGGAGAAATATAACCGTGCGTATTTGATGGAGGGGGAGGATCTGTCCGCTCCCGTTGAGATCGAGTTCTGCACCGGCAGCTTTTCCGCCGTGCGGACGGCGGAGTTCAAGGCCGTGGGCGGCTTCGATGAGCACTACTTCATGTATGTGGAGGATGCCGACCTGACCCAGAAGATGCGCACCACCGGCAAAGCCTACCTCGTGCCGCAGTACACCGCCATCCATGCGTGGCATCGTGCGGCCCACCGCAGCCTCAAGCCCTTTTTGTGGCAGACCGGGAGCCTGCTGCGGTATTTCCACAAGTGGGGGTTCAAGTTCTGAGCCTTTGCTGATGAAACAAAAGAGCGCTCTCCGCAAAAATTTTTGCGGAGGGCGCTCTTTCCTTGCTTTTTTTTCGATTTGATAGTAGAATAAGGTGTAATACTATCGCAAGCCTGCCAGTAGTGCATAGCGAGATCCTGCCAGCGCGCGTGGCGCGGGAAGCCCGGCGGCTGGCGGCGTATTACCACCAACATTGTTTACAGCGGACGCAGCTCCGCTTTGAATCCATACAGGACCCGGCGGATACGCTGTCGGGCCTTGTACAAGCTGCACAACTTTTTTATTTCATAATATAAGGAGTGCACAAAAATGAAAGGTATCATTCTGGCCGGCGGTGCCGGCACCCGGCTCTATCCGCTGACGATGGTCACCAGCAAACAGCTGCTGCCCGTCTACGACAAGCCGATGATCTATTATCCTCTGTCCACCCTCATGCTGGCGGGCATCCAGGACATCCTCATCATCTCGACCCCCACCGACACGCCCCGCTTCGAGGCGCTGCTGGGCGATGGCAGCCAGTACGGCATCCATCTGCAATATAAGGTCCAGCCGTCCCCGGACGGCCTGGCTCAGGCTTTCATCCTCGGTGAAGAGTTCATCGGCGACGACTGCTGCGCAATGATCCTGGGCGACAACATCTTCTACGGCAACGGCTTCTCCAAGATTTTGAAGAATGCTGTCTCCAACGCCGAGAACAAGGGCCGCTGCACCGTCTTCGGCTACTATGTGCCGGACCCTGAGCGCTTCGGCATCGTGGAGTTCGACGCAAACGGCAAGGTGCTGAGCGTCGAGGAGAAGCCCCAGCACCCCAAGAGCAACTACGCCATCACCGGCCTGTACTTCTACAACAAGGAAGTCGTTAAGATGGCAAAGCAGGTCAAGCCCTCGGCCCGCGGTGAGCTGGAGATCACGACCCTGAACGATATGTACCTCAAGCAGGATGAGCTGGACGTCCAGCTGCTGGGCCGCGGCTTTGCATGGCTGGACACCGGCACGATGGACAGCCTCGTGGAGGCAGCCGACTTTGTGCGGATGATCGAGAAGCGTCAGGGCATCAAGATCAGCGCCCCCGAGGAGATCGCATTCAAGTACGGCTGGATCGACCGCGACACCCTGCTGGAAAGCGCAGAGCGCTACGGCAAGAGCCCCTACGGCCAGCACCTCAAGAATGTGGCCGACGGCAAACTGAAGTATTAAGAGAGGCGGTATCCGCATGAAAATCATTGTTACCGGCTGCAGAGGCCAGCTTGGCACCGAGATCATCAAGCAGCTCCGGGAAGGCCGCAGTGAGCTTGGCCCCATCCCCGAGAAGCTGGTGAGCGCCACGGTCATTCCGGTGGACCTGCCGGAGCTGGACATCACCAACTACAAGATGGTGGATGACTTCATCCGCCGTCAGCGCCCGGACGTCATCATCAACTGCGCCGCTTTCACCAACGTGGACGGCTGCGAGGTGAACCATGACGCTGCCTTCAAAGCCAACGCCATCGGCCCCCGCAATCTGGCACAGGCCGCCACCAAGACCGGCGCCCGTCTGGTACACGTCTCTACGGATTATGTCTTCTCCGGCCGCGAGAACGGCGGCATCCCGCAGGATGAGGCCACCATTCCCGGCCCCATCAGTGCCTACGGCTCCACCAAGCTCATGGGTGAGAAGTATGTGGAGCAGTTCTGCCACCGCCACTTCATCGTCCGCACGGCATGGCTCTACAGCTACTACGGCAAGAACTTCGTCAAGACCATCGTGAACGCCGGCAAGAAATTCGGCAAGCTGGAAGTCGTCAACGACCAGTGCGGCAACCCCACCAACGCCGTCGATCTGGCCCACGAGATCCTGCAGCTCTGCGTGACCCACGAGTACGGCCTCTACCACTGCACCGGCGAGGGCATCTGCTCCTGGTATGATTTCGCATCGGAGATCATCCGCCTGTCCGGCGTGGACGCCACCGTGTCTCCCTGCACCAGCGAAGAGTACAAGGCAAAGCACCCGGACAGCGCCGACCGCCCCAAGTGGAGCGCTCTGGACAACCGGATGCTCCGCTGCACCGTCGGCAACGACGTCCGCGACTGGAAGGACGCGCTGGCCTGCTTCTTTGAGCACTGGGACGGCGACAATGGGATGAAATGACCCTCCCAGTCACCGAAGGTGACGGAGAGGGCAGGGCCGCTGAAAATGAAGAGAACACTGAGGAAAATCATATTATGAAAAAATATCTTATCACCGGCTGCGCCGGTTTTATCGGTTCCAACTTTGTGCATTATATGCTCAAGAAGTACCCCGAGATCCTGCTGGTCAACCTCGACAAGCTGACCTATGCCGGCAACCTCGAGAACCTGAAGGACGTTGAGGGCGACCCCCGCCACGTCTTTGTGCAGGGCGACATCTGCGACAAGGAGCTGGTCGAGAGCCTGTTTGCAAAGTACGATTTCGATTACGTTATCAACTTTGCCGCTGAGAGCCACGTTGACCGCTCCATCAAGAACCCTGAAATTTTCGTCCAGAGCAACGTGATGGGTACCGTCAACCTGCTGCAGCGCGCCAAGGAAGCCTGGTACGACGCTGACGCCAAGACCTGGAAAGAGGGCAAGAAGTACCTGCAGGTGTCCACCGATGAGGTCTACGGCGCTCTGGGCGCTGAGGGCTTCTTCATGGAGACCACCCCGCTCTGCCCCCACAGCCCCTACTCTTCCTCCAAGGCCAGCGCTGATATGTTCGTCATGGCATTCCACGACACCTACGGTATGCCCATCAACATCACCCGCTGCTCCAACAACTACGGCCCCTACCAGTTCCCCGAGAAGCTCATCCCGCTGATGATCAACAACGTCAAGCACCATAAGCAGCTGCCCGTCTACGGTGACGGTATGCAGATCCGCGACTGGCTGTACGTTGAGGACCACTGCAAGGCCATTGATATGGTCTGCAACGGCGGCAAGGTGGGCGAGGTCTACAATGTCGGCGGCCACAACGAGCGCCCCAACATCTTCATCGTCAAGACCATCATCGAGCAGCTGCACGACCGCCTGAAGGACGACGGCATCAGCGAAGACCTCATCAAGCATGTCGCTGACCGTCTGGGCCATGACCGCCGCTATGGCATCGACCCCACCAAGATCAAGAACGACCTTGGCTGGTATCCTGAGACTCCCTTCGAGAAGGGCATCGTCCTGACCATCGACTGGTACCTCGACCACGAGGAGTGGATGGAGCACATCACCAGCGGCAACTATCAGAAATACTACGAGGAAATGTACAAGAATAAGTAACTCCTTGTAAATAGCCTGAAAGCGAAAAAGAGCAGGGCGTGCGGCTATATGGCTGCACGCCCTGCTCTTTTTTGTCGGAGTTAAAGCTTGTCTTCTTTCATGTAGCGGATGAGCAGGGGCAGCTCATAGACCAGCATGGACAGCCAGCCGATGCCGTAGCTCACAGGCATGATCTGCAGATCGACCTTGAGCACCAGCACCAGCACAGCGGCGGCGGCCACGCGGAAGCCCATGTTGAGCATACTGCTGTTCAGGGTGATCTTCAGATCGCCGAGGCCGCGGAAGCCGCCCTGGATGCCGTTGGTCACGCCGGGCATCAGGTAGAAGAGGGAGGCGCACCGCAGGAACTTGACGCCCAGGTCGATGACGGCGGGGTCATCCACGAAGAGGGAGATGATGGGGCGGGCGAAGAGCAGGCAGACGGCCATCAGGCAGAAACCGTAGATGAGCTCGATGCGCAGGCCGCAGAAAAAGCCCTGACGCACCCGCTCCTTTTTGCCGGCACCGTGGTTCTGGGCCATCAGGGTGGTCATAGCGTGGGCGATGTTCTGCTGGGGCATATAGGTGAAGTCGTCCACCCGGCTGGCGGCGGTGAAAGCGGCCATTGCGTTGATGCCCAGAGTGTTGACGATGGCCTGCACGGCGATCTTGCCCAGCTGGACGGTGGCCTGCTGCATGGCACTGGTCCAGCCGTACTGGACGGTGCTGCGCAGCAGAGAGCTGTCAAAGACGAACCAGCGCCGCCCCAGCTGAAGGACGGGAACTTTGAGCTGGATATAGACGACGCAGAGCACACAGCAGAGCGCCTCGCTGAGGACGGTGGAGAGGGCGCAGCCTTCGCTGCCCCAGCCCAGCACCTCGACAAAGAAGAGGTCGCCGCCGATGTTCAGCACGGCGCTTATCATCAGAAAGTAAAGGGCGCTCTTGCTGTCGCCCAGCGCCCGCATGGTGGCGGCGAGGAAGTTGTAAAAGAAGGTGAAGATGAGGCCCGCAAAGACGATGCGGAGGTACTGCACCGCGATGGGCAGGATCTCTTCCGGAACCTGCATCAGCCGGAGCAGCGGCGTTGCCAGCAGAACGCAGAGGGCCGAAAAGACCAGCGAGAACACCGTGCCTGCGATGGCGGTGGTGGAGACCTGACGCTCCACGCGCTGGGTGTCTCCGGCACCATAGGCCGTGCTGACGAGGATGCCGGCACCGAGGCAGAGACCGTTGATGAAGAGGATGGCCAGCGTCATCAGCGGGTTGGAGGTGCCGACGGCGGCAAGGGCGTCTTCACCGACAAATTTGCCCACGATGATGCTGTCGGCGGCGTTATAAGTGAGCTGGAACAGGTTGCCCAGCACCAGCGGGATGGTGAATTTGACCAGAAGGGGCGTGATGGCTCCGGTCGTCATGTCTTTTGTCATGGATTCCTTCTCGTTTCCTTTTTATAGTATGTTCTGGCGTGCGCTGAACACGGCCAGTGCCGAACGGCTTTTGCCGTTTGCGATAAGCCGGGCCGCTGCGTGAAGGGCGGCACCTGCGCTGAGGGAGGCCGGGATGGCATCGGTGCGCAGGACCCGCTGCGCCGCCCGGACGGCATCGGCGGTGGTGACGGCAGCGATGTTGTCCACTACATAGGAGTTGTAGTTGCCGGGAACGAGGCCGAAGCCGATGTCCGGGATGCCATGGGAGCCGGTGAGGCCGCTGCTCAGGGCCTGACTCTCGTAAGGCTCCACGGCTACGATGCGGACGTCATTCGTCCACGCCTTGACCGTTTCGCCCACGCCGGTGATGGTGCCGCCGCTGCCCACGCCGATGACGATGCTGTCCACGATGCTGGAACCCTCCCGCGCGATGGAGCGCACCAGTGCAGGCCCCGTCACCCGGCGGTGATAGGTGGGGTTGTCGTCGTTGTTGAGCCAGTCCATATAGTACCAGCCCTTCTCGGCGGCGGTGGCTTTTGCCAGCGCCCGTGCGCCTGCAGGGCCCGCCTGGGCCGGGGTATGGATGATCTGCGCTCCGAGGCGGAGCAGGCTCTCCTGCCGCATGGCGGGGGCGTCCTCCGGCATGACCAGCGTCACCGGGTGGCCCGCCGTCAGCCCCGCCAGCGTCAGCGCTGTGGCAAAAGGCCCTGATACGGCCTCCACGATGGTCTGGCCGGGGGTCAGCGCCCCGCGCTCAAGGGCCAGCGCCAGCATCCCCTCAGCCAGCTCGTCCCGCGCCGTGCCGGTGGGGCCGTTGTAGTTCAGATAGGCGTACAGCCGCCCCCGCAGCCCGCAGGCCGCAAGATAGCCCCGCAGCTCGACGATGGGGCCGGGCAGCAGGGTCTGGTAGATGTTGGGGTAGATAGGCACGGGCGGTCTCCTTTCGCGTCCGGGGGAAAGCTTACGCCTATAACTTTAACGCAAAGGAGAGGAAGCGTCAAGCGGGGCTTGGGCAGAAAAGAGAAAAATCGGGAGAAAATTTGGCAAAATGACGCAAAAAGTCCTTGACAAGGGACACCCCGTCTGCTATACTCCGTATGTAAAGCAAAAAACCTTTACAAACAGCGGAGGTCAGAGCAGGATAGAACATGGCAAAAGACTTTGAAATGGGCTATCTGCTCGATTTTTACGGCGAAGTGCTCACGCCCAAACAGCGCGAGATGCTGCGCCAGTATTACAACGATGATACATTTTTACTGAAGTCGGAGTCGGCTATCGTATGGCTGAAGATGAAGATGAGTAAATGTTAAAAACCCGCTAAGGTTTTTGCCGCTTTATTCCATTTTACACTTTGCTCCTTTAAAATAGAGACTGATTTGTTTTTATTTCATTTGTTTTGCACAGAAAATTATTTTTTTGTGTAAAACCGCAAAATTTATTTTAAGGAGTGACCTACAATGAATATCGGTTTAATTTTACTTATGCTAATCGGAGGCTCTGTCGGAGTTTTTTCTACACTCTACATTCTGATCAGCCTTCCTGTCATAATTTTTCTGAAGATTTATCGAAAAATTCGATTCGGAGCTTCTCTTTATGATTAAATAAAATCAATGATTTTCTTATCTTATGCATGTTTTTTACAGAGCTGAACAAAAAACTCCGTATACGTCACCGGGTTTTATCCCGAATCTGTATACGGAGTTTTTATTTTATCTTATTCTTTGTCTTTCTTGTTTATTATTCTTGCACTTTCTTGCTTAGCAGAACAATGATCTTTTATTCTTCTGTGACAAAATCTTCATCATCTGCTTCTTCTGTATCCATCACTTCATCCGTCAACGCTGTCTCTTCGTTTTCCAAACTTTC
>OGXC01001748.1_pt1 | contig 16194 bp, 10 predicted proteins | sample 1576201 | NCBI WGS metagenome assembly OGXC01 (sample SAMEA3541562, study PRJEB24748) | human gut metagenome | biome: human gut; feature: human-associated habitat; material: faeces | place: China | collected 2012 | reverse complement strand
GCAACATCTGAAAATAAATTTCCCCAAAGCAGGACATTTCAAAAAATACCGGAATTTCTTTTTGCCACAAAGCACTTCCATTGTTTTTCCAAGTGCATAAAAATCGCTGGCTGCACTTATCTTTCCTTGCAGCTGTTCAGGGGCAGCATATCCTCTTGTTCCCTTTGTTTCTTTATAAGAAGCACTATATGAAAAAACCGCACTTCCAAAATCTACCAGATAAAGGCGTTTCTGATCTGTCATCATTATATTTGCCGGCTTCAGATCCCCATAAAAAACTGCCGGTTTCCTGGAATGAAAATATTCCAGTACCTGCAAGGTCACATCACCTATGCACAGTATCTCCTCTATGGAAAAAACATATCCTTCCTGCATATACTCTTCCAGAGATCTGCCATGTATATATTCCATGATGATGTAACAAAAGTTACCCCTCTCTGTGTAATCAATCATCTTTGGCAGATAGGGATGTTCAAGAAGTCTGAGCAGTCCGGCCTCTCTTCTGCTGCTGGCAGACAGCTCTTTCACCGCACGAAAAATACCAAGTTCCAGATCTCGTGCAAGATACATGGAACCTTCGCCGCCCCTGCCAATCTGTTCAACGATGCAGTAGCGTCCTTTCAGTATGATTCCTGTTAGATCGATATTGATCGCTCCTTTCACTGATTTTTATAAATATCTGTATGGAAAAATGTTGGGAACTCCAACTTATAGAATTTTGAGATGAAATAAGTATAGCATAAAAAAGAATGAGAAATAATAAATTTTTTCTAAAAAAATCTCACCTTCCAGATGGGAGGTGAGACTTTAATTTCAATCACATACGATCCGGTGCTGAGAACCCAAGAAGGTCGATGCTTGTTTCAAGTATATCTTTTGTAAGACCGAGAAGTTTCAGGAAGGATTCTTTCTGTGCCTGGTTTTCTTCGCTGAGAATCTTAGTCTCATGGTAAAAACTGTTGAATGCATTGGATACTTCATAAATGTATGCACAGATCTTATGCGGTGCTTTTTCTTCGAAAGCATTCTCAATGGTACTTCCGAATTTTGTCAGCTCCAGCATAAGGTTCTTCTGGCTTGCATTGACAGCCGGAAGGATTTCTCCTACTTCAAGGTTTCCACCTTCTTCTTTATAACGATTGAGAATGGATTTGATACGAACGATCGTATACAGGATATACGGACCTGTATTTCCTTCGAAGGAAGTGAAACGATCAATATCAAACACATAATCTTTGGTTGCCTGATTGGACAGGTCACCATATTTGATTGCAGAAAGTCCTACAATCTCCGCTGTTTCTTTTGCATCCTGATCTTTGACACTTCTGTTCTCGACAATCTTATGGAACATCTCTTCGTCAATATCTGCGATGAGATTTTCCAGACGCATAACACCGCCCTCTCTTGTTTTGAACGGTTTTCCGTCTTTTCCATTCATGGTACCAAATCCAAGGAAAGAAAGTTTCGTCTCCGGTTTTACAAGTCCGGTCTTTCTTGCACAGCGGAATACCTGAATGAAATGAAGTTCCTGACGCTTGTCTACTACATAAAGAATTTCATCCGGATCAAAGAGTTTGACACGCTCTACGATCGTTGCAAGATCTGTTGTGGTATACAGAGAAGCTCCGTCTGATTTCAACAACATACATGGCGGAATTTCTTTGGTATCAGATTCTTCTTTGACATCTACTACCAGTGCCCCCTGATCTTCATATGCAAATCCCTGGTCTTTCATTTTCTGAACCATATCCGGAATATACGGCTGTGCATCAGATTCCTTTTTCCACAGATCAAAGGAAACATTCAGGTTTGCATAGTTTCTCTTGAGGTCTGTAACAGAAACCTGCATGATGTGATTCCAGAGAGCCATATATCCAGGTTTACCCTGCTGAAGCTGATGTGTTGCTTCAAGAGCTTCATTACGGTATTCTTCGTCTTCTTTGGATTTACCACTTGCACATGGATAGATTTCCTCCAGTTCGCTGATGGTAAACGGTGCTTCCTTCGGATATTCTCCTTCGTAAGTATCGTCAAAATAAACCAGTTCCGGCTTGCGGTGTTTCAGTTCTGTAATGATCAGCCCCATCTGCAGTCCCCAGTCTCCAAGATGTACATCACCGATCACTTTGTGTCCGACAAAACGTCCGATACGCTTGATACTCTCACCAATGATCGCAGAACGAAGATGACCTACATGAAGTGGTTTTGCAACATTCGGTCCGCCGTAGTCGATAATGATCGTCTTCGGTTTCTCAGCAGTTTTTACAGAATATTTCTCATCTGCTGCCATTTTCTTCAGGTAATCACCAAGAAATTCTTCTTTAACCCGCAGATTGATAAATCCTGGCTTCACAACTTCTGCCATTGCAAAGATCTGACTGTCTTTCAGATATGAAACTACATCATCTGCAATCATAAATGGTGCTTTCTTGTATGCTTTGGCTCCTGCCATGGCTCCATTGCATTGAAATTCACATAAATCCGGTCTGTTGGAAACGGTAACTTTACCGTACTCCGGATTGTATCCGGCTTTTTCAAAAGCAGAAGCAAGTTCTTCTGCCATTAATTCCATAAGTTTTTTCATTTTTCTGACTCCTTTTATACAGTTACTTTCTTTGAACATGCAACAGCAAGTGCTCCATGTCCGATATGGCATGCAACACTTAAAGAAAGTGGGTCCATATGGATGTCCATTCCAAGAAATGCTGCCTGAACTTCTTTTTTGAATTCCTCGGCCTCTTCTTTGTTTCCTGCATAAGCTATCTGCAGACACATCTCACCGGATTCTACATATTTCTTAAAACGTGTATCCCAGTCTTCCTGCATTGCTTTCATCATGACTCTCTTTGCCTGCTTCTTACCCCGGACTTTTGCATATGCATCAAGCTTCTCTCCCTGGATCTGAAGAACAGGCTTCAGATTCAGAACCGTTCCGATTGCAGCTGCAGCCGGAGTGATTCTTCCACCTTTTTTCAGATATTTCAGAGTTTCCAGAGTAATATAGATACTTGACTCCATCTTCTCTTCTTCCAGTTTTTCTTTAATCTCTGCCGCATTCTTTCCTGCATCTCTTAATGCTATTGCATCAAGTACTGACTGACGCTGCGTAACTGAAATTCTCTGGTTATTAACAACCTGCACTCTGCCATCGTAATCTCTGGCAAGCATGGTAGCTGTATCACAGGACGCACTCAGTCCACTGGACATCGGAATATGTACAATCTCATCATACTCTTCCAGCAGATTATCCCATAAACCACATACTTCAGCCGGACTCGGCTGTGAAGTAGATATGGATTCATCATTTTTCAGACGTTCATAAAAAGCTTCCTGTGAAAGAGTGATTCCTTCCAGATACATCACATCGTTAATATAAAAAGGCATAGGCAGAACAGAGATTCCCAGTTTTCTTCCTTCATCCTGCGTAATACCACTGTTACTGTCTGTTATAATTGCAATTTTTCTCATACTGCATCTCCTCATGTATTTTACTTCATATCTGAATCATTGCATATTGATTATAGTCTAACACATTTTTTTCTCCATCTCAATTAAAATATCAAAAATGCCCCTCATAACAGAAAAAGAGATTGGAGTCTGTCTCTGATCAACAAACTCCAACCTCTGTCATTCACTTCTAAGTGCATCAATCGGATTTAAATCGGCAGCCTTGACTGACGGAAGTAATCCAAAGATCACGCCAATCAATGTGGAAAAAAGAACGGAACCAATGATCGCCGGTATACTGATAGCTGTCGGAGCCCCCGACAGTTCCGATACCACTTTGGAAAGTGCAATTCCAACAATAACTCCGATCACTCCTCCAATGCTTGTCAGCATGGAGGCTTCTGTCAAAAACTGAAACAGAATCACTTTCTTTCGTGCACCGATTGCTTTTTTCAGACCAATTTCACTGGTTCGTTCAGTGACGGATACCAACATGATATTCATAACGCCGATACCTCCGACCAACAATGAAATACTTGCAATCCAGATCAGCTGTGTATTGGTGCTCTCACTGAGTTTCTGCAAGTTCTTGACCTGCTGCATTACATCATCCGCTTTATATTTGTACTTGGATGTATTGGTGTTGATTCCCTGATTCATAATATCCGCTGCTGCATTTCCGGCGGAACTCATATTATCCGTTGAATCTGCTCGGATCACGGCATTCTCAGGTTCATCAAACTTAAATGCCATGGGCCAGCATTTATTCGGAATCATGACTGTTCCCATGATCATCTGATAATATTGATTGTACTCATCAATGGTTTTGATATTTGGCTGATAATCATCACTCTGTTCTACCACACCAATAACGGTAAACGGTTCGGATCCAATCTCTATTGTTTTTCCAACAGGATCTTTTCCTGCAAAGAGATTATCTGCCGCATTGCTGTCTACCAGTACAACCTTTCGCATCTCATCATAATCCTTCTGTATAAAACCACGGCCGGATCTTACCATATATCCACAGGTATCCAGATAATTCATATCAATTCCATAAATACTTCCACCCTGAAAACTGGTATTTTCATAATATACGCTGCTGGTATATGTACGGCTGTAAAAGAATGTCGCATTCTCCACATGATCCAGATTCATAACATCTTCTTTCTGCTGATCTGAGAGAAGCGGCGGTTCCGTACCATCGGTCATTCCATACTCCGGATCATAATCACTGTCACCATAATTCAGACTCACAGAAACTGTATTATTTCCCGCACCGATCAGGTCTTCTTTGATCTGTTCACTTGTTCCCTTGATCGTAGACACGATCGCAATGATCGATGCAATACCAATAATGATACCCAGCATAGTCAGAAAAGATCGCATTTTATGAGACCAGATTCCCTGAATGGATATCCTCATATTTTCAAGCATAAAATACCACCTTTCTAATATCCATAGATCTCACTGGAAGAAACTTCCTTGGTCTTTGCACCTTCTTTTACCGTGTCACCATACGGAAAAGCAATCTTATCATCTCTGGTGATTCCACCGGTTATCAGTACACTGTAGCCGCCATTTACATTACCACCTACGGTAAGCACCTGTTTCTTCAGCACTCCGTTGTCATCCTTGTATACATAACTGGCTCCATTTTCTGACCGTACAAATGCCCTGTCCAGAACAATTCCTTTGCTCTGTGTATTATTTGTCAGAGAAATCGTCAGCCAGTCTTCGTCCGATACTTTGACGGTTTTGTCCGGAATCGTTGCAATATATGTATAATAAGATACATTTGGATTTCCATTGCCGGAATAATTATCACCTGAAACCGGATACTCAGATACATCGATCACCTCTGCTTCAAAATCACCATTCTGACTTGAACAGTTCAGTATCGTACCTTCCTTAACCTGATCCAGCATCAGTTCACTGACTGTACCTTTTACGTAGTAACCTTCTTTGCTTTTGATCGTCATAAAAGAATTTCCATCAGATGCGCCAGTCACCGGATCGCCTACTTTTGCAACCGTTCCGTCCAGCTTGCTGTATATTATCTCTTTTTTTACTTTTTTCTCGAGTTTCTCAATATTCAGTTTACTTTCTCTGATGTCCAGTTTCAGGCTGTCAATCTTAGTCTGCTGAATCTTGATCGCCTCATCACGTGAGATAGATGCCGAACCACCATCATCTCCACCGCCGCCTCCGTCTCCGCCTCCATCAGCCGGTGGCTTCTCATAATGAGATGCCCCGTCCAGCGAAAACTCAACTTCAGAGTTATCGGTTACCATTTTTTCCAGCAGGCCTCCATCTACAAGATAATAGCCTGTGCAGGATTCTTTACGGTCCAGCAGATTTGTTATCGTATCATTTTGATGAAACTCCAGCTGATACCAGTATCCTTCTCTGCCAGGTTCCTTCGTACCATCAGCCTGAAAAGCAGCCATTTTATTCAAAAAGGATCCCTTCGCAACTACATAGCCTTTTGCAGAACTGCAGAGGAATACATATGGATCATCCTCTGTACCTGTTCCGGTATAGGGTTCTGTATTTTCATCCAGAACCTGATAAAACATCGGACTTCCATCCGTCAGATCATCTGTTCCAGTATCCGGTTCTGTGTCAACGATCTCGATTTCGTCTGTGAAATCTCCATCGGCATTATCATCCGGTATATTCGTCGGCTCCGGACTGATCGTTACTGTGGTATCATTTCCTGTCGTATCCGGCTCTTCAAACTCAACCTTCACATCTGTACTACTGTTGTCTGATGAATCTGCATTTCCATCTGAACTGTTCTCAGAGCCGCTCTCTGTTCCCTGTGTTTGTGCAGCTGCACTTTCGGAATCCTCAACAGCAGTCTCTTCTGTATTTGCAGATTCTATATCTGTCTTCTCCACAGCAGCCGCCAGAACCGGCTGGATAATTGCAGCCAGATAATTGCCCTTCACACTTCCACCCGTCGAAGCAGTTTCATTACTGTCATCCATCGCACTGCTTGTATCTGTATCATCCGATGTGCTGCCGGAAGTATCCAGTGTCTCCCCATCACTTTCTTCTATCTTACCGCCGTTTTTCAGGCTGCTCAGCCTGTTAATCGCTTTATTCAGATCCTGTTCCTGCTGTTTTTGTTTCAGCTTGGCTATATTCAGTTCCATCTGAACAAGTGTCATATCAAAAGACATCAACTGATCCCCTTTTTTAACGGAATCCCCCTTTGATACATAGACCTCCTTAATGATCATATCTTTGTCTATGTTAACACTCTGCGTCGCACTGGTAACAATATTTCCATTAAGATTTGTATCATCCATGTAATACTGACCGGCCAGACTGTCAACGCTTACAACAGACACCGTTTTCTGATGAGACTTTTTATAATAGACTGCTCCGCCGGCAGATCCTCCTGCGACCAGAGCTGCGATCAGGATACCTATGATGATTTTTTTCTTCATGAACTACTTCACCTCTTTTTCCTTCAGCTCTCCATCGCGAATCATCACAACCCGCTTTGCATGTGCAGCAATGTCCGGATCATGAGTGATCATAAGGACTGTAACCCCCTCATCATTCAGCTTCTGGAAAAGCTCCATGACCTGAGCACCTGATTTACTGTCAAGTGCTCCTGTTGGTTCATCTGCCAGAAGGAGTTTGGGGTTATTTACGATTGCCCTGGCAATCGCAACTCGCTGCATCTGTCCACCGGAAAGCTGGTTCGGCTGAAAGTCTACACGATCAGCAAGTCCTACTCTTTCCAGTGCCTTCATTGCCCGCTCCCGTCTTTCTTTCTTCGGGACTTTGGCATAATTCAATGGAAGTTCTACGTTAGCAAGCGCAGACTGTCTTGGAAGAAGGTGGAAACTCTGAAATACAAATCCGATCTTATTAAGTCGGATATCTGACATATCATTTTCTGAACAGTTGAGAATGTCCTGTCCATCCAGAAAAAATTTCCCTTCTGTCGGCTTATCCAGGCATCCTATAATATTCATGAGTGTTGTTTTTCCTGATCCGGATGGTCCCATGATTGCCACATATTCTCCCTCTTCCATGGAAAAATTAACGTCCTTCAGAACCGGCACACTCATCTTTCCCTGCTGATAGTTCTTAAAGATCCCCTTTAATTCCAAAATCATTGTGCTTCCTCCGTATCCTCCTCTACCGGCATAAGATTATCATCCAGTATCTCACCTGAATCGGAACTTCCGTCTGTCATATTCATTGATTCATCCGATGAACTGTCATCCACAATGCTGTCATCAACTGCTTCCGGATCATCAACAACGGTTCCGTCATCGCTCATTTCATATTCACTGACACCCTCTGTATCAGCCGTATCCGGAAGAGGATCTTCACTGAAGCTGCTATCATCCAGCGGCTGCATATCTATGTTGCCTGTATCCATTGCATCTTCTATATTAGTCGTCGTAGACATTCCCTCCTCAAGTATATCAGACGGATATGCTATACAGTCATCCTTGGAAAGACCATCTGCAATCTCATATTCTCCAAGTTCTTCATCATGCTGTCCCAGAATCACACTACGTTTCTCCAGTTTGCCCTTCTTATCTGCTGCCCACACATACGGACTGTCTGTATCTGCATCAACAATATAAACCTCACTTAACCAGATTCCTGTCTTTTGACTTTCCTGTCCTTCATCCATCTCAATATAAACATGCTGGCCAAGCATCAGCCCGTCTGATGAATCGAGATTTACATAAAACGGATAATTACTGGTACTCGTCTGAGAATCACTGCTGTCCGTCATTCCGTAAAAAGAATTGTTATTATTGCCGGAAGATGCACTGTCCTTATCAATCGTTCCCATGGTCCCCTTCCAGGTCTGACTGTCATCCACACGAGATCGAATGATTACCGGTTCGCCCTCAACAATGCTGTTTACATTTAATTCATTGACTGTACCTTTTATACGGTAAGCACCTGTACTCAGAATTGTAATAAATGCATTGCTGCCCCCGCTGCTGCCATCATCAGAAGAAGAATCTCCTGAATCTGTATCATCCACGCTGCTGTTATCCTCTGTTGTCAGCTTCGATGTATCGATTTTCTGGATAACACCATCAATTGAACTCCGGACTTCTGTATTGCCGGTCGCGCTTTGGAGTTTGTCAATCTCAGCCTGCTTGCTTTTCTGACTGTATTCATTTTTCTTGAGATTCATTTTGTTTGTCTCAATCTCAATCGTATAAGAAAGCTGATTATCCTGACTTGCTTTTTTCTTTTCTTTTTCAAGCGTGGCAATCCGCTCGTTCAGACTGCTTGCCTCATTTTTCAGGCGGTCAAGGTCAAGCTGTGCTTCTTCCAGGCTCTCCTGAATGCTGCTCAGATCATATTCAAACAAAAGCTGCCCTTTCTTGACCTGATCACCGGTCTTAACCTGGACTTCTTTTACTGTCCGTCCACTCTCCAGTTCTACAGAAACAGTCTCCTGAGGCTCAACTACTCCTGCATAGCGGTTGGAAACTCCTGATGTCTGTCCGGTAAGATCGCTTATTTTGGTTACATATACAGAATCTCCACTTGTCTCCTGCTGACCAAATACGCCCATTTTCCAACATACTCCTGCAGCAGCGCCGCCACCAATTATCAATATCCCGAGAAGGATTAAAATACGTTTTTTCATAAATCTGTGTTTCCTCCTATCAGTCCAGACATTACTGACTTAATGATACACTATTCATGTGTTTACTTTGTAAAAATCACTTTTTAACTTATATATCATATCAGATTACACCTGAAAATGAAAGAGCTGTACAAAATCATCCCGGTTTTCACAATATTTTCATAAATGTCTTCCAAAACAGCATAAAATTACCATTTTTTGACTTTTCCATGCTTATCTGATAAAATATAAAGGATTATTTTTGAAAGGAAAGATACCTATGAAGATCGCAAAAGGTCTGATGCCATTTCTGCTGATTATCCTGGCTGTCATATGTTTGACCGGCTGTTCCCACGTGGATAAGACAGATGTACAGGCAGTTATCACAAATGAACTGGATCTATTGAAAAATCTGGACTCTGATACGACCCAGAAATATGTATCCTACAAAGAACTTTTTCCCGACGCTACCAAAGAGATCAAACTCTCAAATGAAGTAAAAGAAGTCTTTTCTCTCTTCTTCCAGAATTTTGATTACGAAATTCTGAGTGTAAACGTCGACAACGATAAAAAAGAAGCCACAGCTTCCCTGCGCTTATCCACAATAGATGCAGCCTCTCTTGCCAAAGATTACGGCGAAGCTTCTCTGAAAAATGCAATTCTCAAAGCGGCTGACAGCGAAGAACAGGCTACAGAAAAAAACACAGATTCCATGGAAGAACGTTATCTCCTGCTGGATCAACTCCTCAGCAATAACAATTATGCTACCGTAGAACGAGAATGTACTGTGGAACTTTGTAATAAGGGAAGTAATGATGACAAAGACGAATGGGAGATCATACGTTCACACTCCCTGGAGAACAATCTTGTCGGCGGTCTGATGACTTATCTGTCTGATAACAACCTCCTCTCACCTGAGGAAACCCTGACCGTCTATCTGAATACCCTTAAAACAATGAATACAGAACAAATGGGCAATTATCTTGGAATCGAAAGCCTGTTCAATACTTCCGATACAGACAAGAATTCTATTGCTACCGCACTGGTGGAGCTTTTTCACTCTACTTTTGATTTCAATATTTCCAGCTGTGACGAAGAAAGCTACAATGCTGTCATTCAGACTAAGATCACTACCTTTGACAGCAATGCGATCCTTACTGCCTATCAGAATGAACTGGATACTTATCTGAGTTCTGCCGATGCTGTAATTGATGGTTCTGTCAAACGTTATGAAAAATCCATGCAGCTGCTTCTGTCAAAAATCAAATCAAATACAGCGACTGTACAGACTGCTGCTGTTTTCCATCTTACCAATGATGGTGTTTCCTGGAAACTCCAGGACAGCAATGCTGCAATCGGAAATGCCATTTTCGGAACGCTCAGCAGTACTCCGGTATCCGAAGAAGCAAACGATACCGCTGATTCCTCTGAACAAAACTAATTTTTATACTTCAAAACGGCCGTCCCACATCCGGGACAGCCGTTTTCTTTTATATCTGCAGCCTATTTGCTGCTCTTATTCTTCTGTTGTTTCTTCTTTAGCTGTTTCAAGCCCAAGTTCCTCAAGCTGCTGTTCGCTTACCACACTCGGTGATTCTGTCATCAGACAGGAGGCATCTTTTACTTTCGGGAATGCAATGACATCACGAATACTGTCAACTTTTGCCATCAGCATAACCAGACGGTCAAGTCCATATGCCAGTCCAGCGTGAGGCGGAACTCCATATTTGAATGCATTCAGAAGGAAACCAAACTGTTTGTAAGCTGCATCTTTCGTAAATCCAAGCATCTCAAACATTTTTTCCTGAATATCATTCTGATGGATTCGAACACTACCTCCACCGATCTCATTACCATTCAATACGATATCATAAGCTTTTGCACGGATTTTTCCAAGATCTCCACTCTCGATCAGTGGGATATCCTCTTCCATCAACATCGTAAATGGATGATGCATTGCTGTATAGCGGTTTTCTTCTTCACTCCACTCAAGAAGCGGGAACTCTGTTACCCATACGAAGCGATATTCGTTTTTGTCAAGAAGATCCATCTGTTTTGCAAGTTCTACACGAAGAGCACCAAGAACATCATATACAACTTTGTTCTTGTCTGCTGCAAAGAGAAGCAGATCTCCCGGTTTACCTTCCATCGCCCGAACCAGAGCATCCATCTCTTCCTCTGTCATGAATTTAGCAAAGGAAGATTTGCGTGTACCATCTTCTGCAATAGCGATGTAAGCAAGACCTTTTGCACCATAAGTCTTGGCGAAATCAACAAGCTTGTCAATCTTCTTACGAGGCATGCTTCCCTGGCCTTCTGCATTGATACCACGGACACTTCCACCAGCCTCCAGTGCATTCTTGAATACTACGAATCCGCAATCTTTCACTACTTCACTTACATCATGCAGTTCCATACCAAAACGCATATCCGGTTTGTCAGAACCGAAACGGTCCATAGCTTCCTGCCATGTAATTCTCTGAATTGGAAGCTTGACATCCACATCCAGAACTTCTTTAAACAGATAAGCAAGGAATCGCTCATTTACATCGATAACATCGTCTACGTCTACAAAGGAAAGCTCCATATCGATCTGTGTAAATTCCGGCTGACGGTCTGCACGAAGGTCCTCATCACGGAAACAACGTGCGATCTGAATGTAACGGTCATATCCGGAGCACATCAGAAGCTGTTTGTACAACTGCGGAGACTGTGGAAGGCCGTAGAAAGAACCTGGGTGAATTCTGGACGGAACAAGATAATCTCTCGCACCTTCCGGTGTACTCTTACCAAGCATTGGTGTCTCAACTTCCAGAAATCCTTCATCTGTAAAGAATTTACGGGTAAGCATCATTACTTTGCTCTTCATCATCAAATTTCTCTGAAGGTCCGGTCTTCTCAGATCAAGGTAACGGTATTTCAGACGAATTTCATCTTTTGTCTTGCTGTTCTCTTCGATCGGGAAAGGCGGAACCTCAGACTCTGCGAGAATTCTTAAAGATTCTGCACGGAGTTCCAGTGCACCTGTAGCAAGATTTTCATTTACAGCACCACCGCGATTCTCAACTGTACCGGTAACTGCGATTACAAACTCACTTCTCAGTTTGCCTGCTTTTTCAAAACCTTCCTGGTCAATGCTGCCATTTTCAAAGATCACCTGCATGATACCGGAACGGTCACGAAGATCAACAAAGACAAGACCTCCTTTGTTACGTGCCTTCTGCACCCATCCCATCAGGGTTACTTTGCTGCCGACCATATCCTTTGTTACTTCTGCACATCGGCATGTCCTGTGCAGACCTTTCATACTTTCAGCCATGATTTTTCTCCTTTTTGAAGCACTTATTTATTAAAGAATTCTACAAATTCTGTATATCCTTCCGCTGTCATCTGTTCCTTCTGGAATTTCTTATTTTTCTTCATGATAGAAATGTTGACCTGAACACCATTCCTACGTTCTTCTTCTGCCTGTTTCAGAATCGGAAGAAGTTTATCAGCCGGCATGTTCTTCTCGATCAGATATGCTTTCTTAGCTGCATTTGTCGGGATTTCATACCCTCTCTCCAGAAGCAGCATAACGATTCTCTCAAATCCAATGGAAAATCCGCATGCAGATGTATTCTGTCCGGTGAATTTACCGATCATCTCATCATAACGTCCGCCGCCACCAACAGAACCGCCAAACTCATCCATTGCGATCTCAAAGATCGGACCTGTGTAGTAAGACATTCCACGAACCAGAGTCGGATCAAAGGAAATCTTAAAGTCTGCATTTTTCACAGAATCAACTGCTGTGATGATGGTCTCAAGATCTTCTGCTACTTTCGGATCCAGAACATCACTCAGTTTTTCTTTGCAGTAACGTACGCCTTCAATATCAGTTGTAATTTCTTTGAACATACCAAGATAGATATCAATACTGTCTTTGCTGAAACCTTCTTTTTCCAGTTCTTCAGCTACACCTTCCAGACCAATCTTGTCCATCTTGTCCAGAATGATGAAAACTGTATCAAAGCTACCTTCCGGAAATCCACTGTACTGTGCCATAGCTTTCAGGATTTTTCGGTCATTGATACGGATCGTGAAATTATGGAAATCCAGTTTGCCAAGCAATGTCGTTGTTGCCATGACAAGTTCAATTTCTGCAAGATAAGTAGGCTCACCAAGAATATCAATATCACACTGCATAAACTGGCGGAAACGGCCTCTCTGCGGACGGTCCGCTCTCCAGACATTGCCCATCTGAAGTGCCTTAAACGGAGTCGGAAGCTGTCCTGCATTGTTGGAATAATATCTGGAAAGCGGTACAGTCAGATCATAACGAAGGCCTGAATCAACCAGATCAGCCTCACACTCTGCTGTATCCAGTTTCAGTTTTTCTCCTCGTTTCAGAATCTTGAAGATCAGTTTCTCATTCTCTCCACCCTGTTTGCTGCTGAGATTTTCGATATGCTCCACACATGGTGTCTCAATTGCAGAAAATCCAAATTTTCCATATGTTTCACGAATCATGTTCATCACATAATTACGAATTTCCATCTCTTTTGGTAAAATGTCTTTCATACCGGTAACCGGTTTCTTCTTTAACGCCATACTGTCCTCCTGTTATTTGTTATTGTGTACAACTCTCTGAAATGCAAGAAAAACTTCCATATCAAAATTTTTGATCTCATCGATCATAAGCTCTATCACTGTACTGACATCAAACGCTCTTCTGTAAGGTCTGTCTGAGCTCAGTGCCGCATAAACATCGCAGACACGCAAAATTCTGGCTCCAAGCGGAATGCTGTCCCCTCTGAGATTCGACGGATAGCCGCTGCCATCATAATTTTCATGATGATACAAAACACTCTGAAGTACCAGCTCTGAATACCCCTGATCCTTCAGTTCTTCATATCCCAGCGAAGAATGCATACGGACATACTTCAGTTCTTCTATCAGAAGGGGATCATTTTCCTGTCCGTTGATATAGCCGGTAAGCTTCAGCTTCCCAATATCATGGAGCATTCCGGCAATCGCCATCTGATAACAGAACTCCTCGTCCTGCCCCAGTTCGGCAGCTACAGCATACGCAAGATTACTGACAGCAATTCCATGATTCAGTTCCTCAGAAAGATCAAAATCCAGCAATCTGTCACCAGACTTGAATATTTCCGCCTGTCCCGGCTCTTTCTCTGCTGTCTGCAATACGTCCACCTCCTGCTGTCATAACCAGGTATTGATTCCTTTGCGTTTTCGTTCTATCATTTCATCAATACGGTCAATGTAATTTGTAACATCTTTGACATTTTCCACACGTTCAATACGTTTGCCCTGATCAAAGACAAGCTTGGAAGAACCGCCGGCCCCCAAAGCGATGATCGGCTGTTTTTCCTCCATAATTAGTATATTGTAAATCCCGGCTTTGTCAACCTTTGCATAGCCAACATTCTCAAAATTTCCCTTCATATTCTTCTGTCTGTACAGATAATAAGGACCCATTTCCATTTCGTAGGCTGTTTTCATGGTCATATCCATGATTTCCTGGTTGTTCTCAAAAGTCATTTCCTGATATTTATCTTTAAAAATATTCAGTCGTGCCGCCCTCTTAACAGCAAGGGAATGTACGGTTATGCTGTCTGGTGCAAGTGCTTTCACTTCATTCAATGTGTTTTCTACCATTATCTTATCTTCTCCAGGCAGACCAACGATCAGATCCATATTGATGTTGTCAAAACCACACTCTCTTGCAAGCATAAATGCCTGCTTTGTTTCCTCTACTGTATGACGTCTTCCAATAATATCCAGCGTTTCCTGATTCATCGTCTGTGGATTTACAGAAATCCTTGTAATCGGATAATTGCGAATCATCATCAGCTTTTCTCTGGTAATACTGTCCGGTCTTCCTGCTTCAATCGTAAATTCTGCAAGATTCTCGCAGCAAAAATTCTCCATCAGTGCATCCAGAAGGACTTTCAGCTGCTCCGGTTCCAGCGTTGTCGGTGTACCTCCTCCAATATAAACCGTATCCAGTTTTCTGCCTTTTGCTTTCATGATTGCAGCAACTTCTTTTATCTCTTTGCAAAGTGCTTCCAGATACTGGTTCACACGGTTCTTCCACTGTTTCAATGGATAGGAACTGAAAGAACAGTAAAGACATATACTCGGGCAGAACGGGATTCCCACATACAGACTGTAACCATTTTCATAATCAATATCTTTGAGAATCTCTCTTTCTCTGTTCGCTATTGTGATCGCAAGTGCTGTTTTCTGCGGACTCACCATATAGCGCTCTCTCATTTCCTGTGCCGCTTCCGTATTCTTCATACCAGATTCAATCAGTCCCATTGCAAGTTTCGCCGGCCGGATACCTGTCAGGTTTCCCCACGGAAGTGTTTTCCCCGTCAGCTTTACTAATAACTTGTACAGTGCAATCTTAACAATATCCTTACGCTCCTTACGAATCGCATGTGCACGTTCTTTTGCCTCACTGTCATCAGCATCCACACAAGAAATAAGGGCATCCGAAGACTGCCCTTCTATAAACTCTGCACTTGTCACGCCTTTATTCTCATGGTCCTCATACCGGATCACACAGGAATCACCCTGCTTTTCAATCCGAAAATAAAGATCGCAGTCCGCTTCCTCTTCTTCATAGAAAGAACAGATCTCACTTCCCGGATAAAACGCACGGATCAGTTCATATATATCGTGTCGTCGAGGCCCACTTTGCACAGGTCAACGGCATCACCGCCACCGTCACGCTGGATCTGAACGGTCAGCGCAAGGTGGTCACCTCGGTGGGCAATGGCCGTCTGGATGCTGTGGCAAATGCTATCCAGAGCGCCACCGGCATGGACTTCCACCTGGAAACTTACTCCGAGCACAGCCTGGACGAAGGCTCCACCTCCCGCGCCGCTTCCTACGTCGGCCTCGCGTGGGGCGACGGCGTCGTCACCTGGGGTGCAGGCACCGATACCGATATTATCGTGGCCGGTATCCATGCACTGGTCAGCGCGATCAACAATAAATAAGAGAGTAAATAAGGGGCAGCTCTGCACAACCTCTCCGTCATTGCTTCGCAATGCCACTGCCCGGGTTGCGGCTCCCAGCGTCTGCTTCGCTGCCGCTCGCATCCT
>OGXC01001747.1_pt1 | contig 16207 bp, 7 predicted proteins | sample 1576201 | NCBI WGS metagenome assembly OGXC01 (sample SAMEA3541562, study PRJEB24748) | human gut metagenome | biome: human gut; feature: human-associated habitat; material: faeces | place: China | collected 2012 | reverse complement strand
TATGCAGAGAATGAAGTCGGCTCCTACCGACGTACCTTCAAAGTGCCTGCCGACTGGAAAGGACGCAGGGTAGTACTGTGTTGTGAAGGAGTCATTTCTTTCTATTATGTATGGGTGAATGGAAAATTACTTGGCTATAATCAGGGATCAAAGACGGCTGCCGAATGGGATATTACAGATGTCCTCAATGAAGGCGAAAATGTGGTTGCTTTGGAAGTGTATCGCTGGAGTTCGGGTGCTTATCTGGAATGTCAGGATATGTGGCGTTTGAGTGGTATCGAACGTGACGTGTATCTTTACAGTACTCCCAAACAGTACATTGCGGATTATAAACTGAATGCTTCTTTAGAAAAAGAGAAATACAAAGATGGTATTTTCGGACTTGAAGTGACCGTAGAGGGACATTCTGCTATATCTGGAGCTACTTCTATTGCTTATACCCTGAAAGACGCCGATGGCAAAACTGTCCTGCAGGATGCTATCCGGATAAAATCCCGCGGATTGAGCAATTTTATCACGTTTGATGAAAAGAATATTCCCGATGTAAAGGCTTGGAGTGCAGAGCATCCTCATCTTTACACATTAATACTCGAACTGAAGGATGAACAAGGCAAGGTAACCGAACTGACTGGTTGTGAAGTCGGCTTCCGTACCTCGGAAATCAAAGACGGACGTTTCTGCATCAACGGCGTTCCGGTATTGGTGAAGGGAACCAACCGACACGAGCATTCTCAACTGGGACGTACCGTGAGCAAGGAGCTGATGGAACTGGACATCAAACTGATGAAGCAGCACAATATCAACATGGTGCGTAACTCGCATTATCCTACACATCCTTACTGGTATCAACTTTGCGACCGTTACGGTTTGTACATGATTGATGAGGCAAACATCGAATCTCACGGAATGGGATATGGTCCTGCTTCCCTAGCCAAGGATAGTACCTGGCTGACTGCACACATGGATCGCACTCACCGGATGTATGAACGTTCTAAGAATCACCCGGCTATCGTTATCTGGTCATTGGGAAATGAAGCAGGAAACGGAATTAACTTCGAACGTACTTATGACTGGCTGAAATCGGTAGAGAAAACTCGCCCTGTACAGTATGAACGTGCCGAATTGAACTATAATACGGATATTTACTGTCGTATGTACCGCAGTGTAGACGATATCAAAGCATACGTAAAAGAGAAAGACATCTACCGCCCTTTCATTCTTTGTGAATATCTTCATGCGATGGGCAACAGTTGCGGCGGACTGAAAGAATACTGGGACGTATTTGAAAACAATCCGATGGCACAAGGTGGCTGCGTTTGGGACTGGGTGGATCAGTCATTCCGCGAAATAGACAAGAATGGTAAATGGTACTGGACGTATGGCGGTGATTACGGACCGGAAGGAATTCCAAGTTTCGGAAACTTCTGCTGTAACGGTTTGGTGGGCGCCAACCGTGAACCGCACCCGCATTTGCTCGAAGTAAAGAAAGTATATCAGAACATAAAAGTAACGCTGGCGAATCAGAAGAATCTGACTATCCGTGTCAAGAACTGGTATGATTTCTCTAACTTGAATGAGTATGTACTGAACTGGAATGTGACGGCAGATAATGGCAAGATTTTGGCGGAAGGTACAAAAACGGTTGATTGTGCACCACACGCTACTGTTGATGTTACTTTGGGGGCTGTAAAACTTCCGAATACAGTCCGTGAGGCTTATTTGAATATCAGCTGGACCCGTCGTGAAGCTTCTTCAATGATAGATAAGGATTGGGAGGTGGCATACGACCAGTTTGTATTTGCCGGTAATAAGAACTACACAGGCTACCGTCCGCAAAAAGCAGGTGAAACGACTTTCACCGTTGATAAGCAAACAGGCGCGCTGACTTCATTGAACTTGAACGGCAAAGAATTATTGGCTACTCCGCTGACATTGAGCCTTTACCGCCCGGCAACGGATAATGACAACCGGGATAAGAACGGCGCACGCTTGTGGCGTGATGCGGGATTGGATTGTCTGACCCAGAAAGTAGTGTCATTGAAGGAAAGTAAGACTTCGACCACTGCCCGTGTAGAAATTCTAAATGCAAAAACGCAAAGGGTAGGAATTGCTGACTTTGTTTATTCACTGGATAGAAACGGTGCACTGAAAGTACATACAACTTTCCAACCCGACACGACCATCGTGAAATCAATGGCACGCTTGGGATTGACGTTCCGTGTGTCGAACGCCTACGATCAGGTTTCTTACTTGGGACGTGGAGATAATGAAACCTATATTGACCGCAATCAGTCCGGTAAAATCGGTGTATATCAGACCACACCGGAACGGATGTTCCACTATTATGTTGCTCCGCAATCTACAAGCAACCGCACCGATGTACGTTGGGTGAAGTTGGCAGATACTTCCGGCGAAGGTATCTTTGTTGAGTCGGATCGTGCTTTCCAGTTTAGTATCATTCCTTTCTCGGATGTGTTATTAGAGAAAGCCCGTCATATCAATGACCTGAAACGTGATGGAATGTTGACCGTGCACTTGGATGCAGAGCAGGCTGGTGTAGGAACAGCTACTTGTGGCCCCGGTGTATTGCCGCAATATTTGGTTCCGTTGAAGAAACAGCACTTTGAATTTACCCTTTATCCGGTAAAATAAGTGTTGAACCAATAGGTTATTAGATTATATATAATAGGTGTGGATTTTACTGGCTTTTCTGAATATTGTCAGAAATGTTCTATGAAAGTAGTGAAATTCACACCTTTATGTTATCTTTGCGCTATCAGTATTAATTAAATTTTATATCATGAACAAACTACTGACCGCAGTATTATTATCCTCTGTCATAACATTGAGTGTTCAGGCACAAAAGGCAGAAGAATATTATGTGAAGCACGTTGAATTTCCCCCGAACGCGACTCTTGAACAGAAAGTAGATATGGCGGCGCGCCTGATACCTACTCCCCAACAGTTATCTTGGCAACAAATGGAACTGACCGCTTTTCTCCATTTCGGTATCAACACTTTTACCGGACGCGAATGGGGAGACGGAAAAGAAGATCCTGCACTTTTCAACCCTTCGGAACTGGATGCCGAACAATGGGTGCGCAGCCTTAAAGATGCCGGATTTAAAATGGTGCTTCTGACAGCGAAACACCACGATGGATTTTGCCTTTGGCCTACGGCCACCACCAAACATTCCGTAGCCTCTTCTCCTTGGAAGAACGGACAAGGAGACGTTGTGAAAGAACTCCGGAAAGCCTGTGATAAATATGGAATGAAGTTCGGAGTCTATCTCTCTCCGTGGGACAGAAACGCGGAATGTTATGGAGATTCTCCCCGATATAATGAGTTTTTTATCCGCCAGTTGACGGAACTGCTGACCAATTACGGTGAAGTGCACGAAGTCTGGTTCGACGGTGCGAATGGAGAAGGACCGAACGGAAAGAAACAAGTATATGACTGGGACGCTTTCTATAAAACGATTCAACGCCTGCAACCCAAAGCTGTTATGGCAATTATGGGCGATGATGTGCGTTGGGTAGGAAATGAGAAAGGACTGGGACGTGAAACAGAATGGAATGCCACTGTGCTCACTCCGGGAATTTATGCCCGTTCGGCGGAAAACAACAAACGCCTGGGTGTCTTTAGTAAAGCGGCGGACTTAGGAAGCCGTAAGATGTTGGAGAAGGCCACGGAACTGTTCTGGTATCCGTCGGAAGTGGATGTGTCTATCCGTCCGGGATGGTTCTATCATGCCGAACAGGACAACCAGGTAAAATCATTGGCACATCTGACTGATATTTATTTCAAGTCGGTGGGGTATAACTCTGTGCTGTTGCTGAATATCCCTCCCGACAGACGCGGATTGATTCACGAGAATGATGCCAACCGCATCAAGGAACTGGCTTCTTATGTCAAAAAAACATTTGCCGACAATCAGGTGGAAAAGGGGAATGCTGCATGGACAGCCAAAGCCGGTGAGTCGAAAGTGTATAAACTGAAAAAAGATGCTTTGGTCAATACATTCCTTATTCAGGAAGATATCTCTAAGGGACAACGCATAGAAGATTTTACGATTGAGGTGTTTACCAATGGGGCGTGGCGTCATGTGGCTGAAGGAACGACGGTGGGTTATAAACGTCTTGTCCGTTTCTCCGACAGCAAAGCGGAAAAGTTGAGGGTGACTGTAAATGCCGCTCGCGGAACAGCCAATATTTCCAATATCGGTCTTTATTATGCACAACCTTTGACAGAAAAGAATGTGAAAGTGAAGTTAAGTGATGTTTCGGTGAAAGACTGGAAAACGGTGGGTATGCCGGCGGAAGCGGCTAATGCCATTGACGGAGATCCTCAGACTGTATGGACTGCCAAGGCTCTGACTCCTTTGGTGGTGGATATGGGTAAAGCATCGGAAGTTATCGGTTTCAGTTATGCACCTGCGCAAAAAGAAGACCTTACGGGAACGATTTATAAGTATAATTTCTATGTTAGTATCGATGGCAAGAATTGGACTAAGTGCGATGCCAGTGGAGAATTCAGTAACATCATGCACAATCCTGTTCCTTATTTTGTTCGTTTCGGTAAGAAATATCCGGCGCGTTACTTTAAACTAGAGCCTGTTGCCGAAATAAACAACAAGCCGGCAACCACCGTTGGTGAGGTTGGAATCTTGTTGAAATAAACGGAAACATAACTTCTTTATATCCTTTGGGCAGTGCTCGAAGGTAATTCTCATTATCGCTTTGCTGTGAAGGCAGACAAATGTGTCAGCCTCCATAGCAAAGCGATTTGATAAATATATTTATTGTATATTATAACACGTGCAGGCTCATGCGTACGTACGTGTAGCTCGATACGTATATACGTGTGGCCTGATGCGTATATACGTGTAGACTTATGCCACCGTATGTGTAGCCCGATGCGTAGGCAAAAAGACCTTGATGTTTTCCAAAAAGATGGTGATGTTTCTTAAAAACATCACCATCTTTTTTAAAAAGCTCGGCATGTTTTTTATGTAAGGGAAGATGGAATCACCCTCACTAAGCCGGTCATTCCTTTTTTTCCGTTCATCCTTACAGCTTAACTAAAACACATTATCAATCAATCGGTTAACAATGACAGAACATCCCCTCATTCCCCTTTCAGTCATGCTTTCCAAGCTACTTTTAAACCAGCCTTCAGCATTTGTCCCGCCAGAAGAAGTTTTACAGATGAAAGGAGGCTGAAAAGACGATACGACATGTCCATTCACTACCGGAGCTCCCACAGGCAGGACATTTCAACGGTAGATGAAAGGAGGAAGGAAGAAACAATACAATTATTGGTAGATGTCGTGATTCGGGTAAGCATCTCTGCGATTCTATATTGTTGTCCTTCTTTAGTTCTTCTATCTTTGCAATATATAAAAACGAAACATTATGTCTTTAAAAAAGCACAGATTTAGGACCACTTGGGACTGTTAGTAGACTACCATTGTTCTATAGCTAATGTTTGCTGCGAGCAGCATGTCACTTTCGGGGATATGAGTTCTTGTATGTTCAAGCAGGGCTATAGCGTCAAACAAGCCAGGGAGAATGTGGTCCGTGATTGTTACGAAGAGACATAGTTGGGACTTTTTTAAAGAAGCTCTAGTTATATAATTTTCTTCATTAGAATAGAAAAAAAGAGGTGATGAAAGCTATGTATGATAAACTCAAGTCTCTGAGGTGGTATATAATTTATGATTGGTCTGTTAAAGCTGCATTTGAATGGTTTCTAATGGGAGATGGAGAATGAAAGAATAGTAGATGTTAAAAAAATAATAGCATATTAGATTCTTTTCTTAACTATTAAGTAATATATTTGCATATAATTAATAACAAATGACTGAAAAAGAGCTAATCATATTATTGAAAGAAGGAGACGAAAAAGCCTTTACTACTTTGTATAGAAGGTATTGGTCAAAGGTTTATAATTTTTCTCGCTTATACTTATCTTCTATTTTGGAGATTGAAGAGGTTGTGCAAGAGGTATTTGTTAAGGTTTGGGAGAGTCGCTCCTTGTTGCGTGAGGATGATAACTTTAAAGGATTCCTTTTTGTTATTACCCGTAATTTAGTTTTTAATCAATTTCGTAGGAGCTTTAATGAAAATGCGTATAAACTGACTGTATTAAGTAGTATTATGCCTTATTATAATCTTGAAGAAGAGCTGACTGCGGCAGATTTACAGGAATTTATAGAAAAAATGGTCAAAGAGCTTCCTCCGCGCCAACAGGAAGTATTCAATCTGAGCCGAAATGCTCATTTAACTTATAAGGAAATATCTATTCGCTTGAATATCAGTGAAAAAACTGTAGAGAGACATATTAATGAAGCTCTGAAGTTCTTGAAGAAGAATATAATGTTTTATCTTATTTTTATCTTTTAAATTATTTCATTTCTGATTTTCTCAAAAAAAAAAGTGCTTTTGGCTGGGGGTACTTTATTAGTTATGCGTATTTATATTAAATGCGTATAAAATTATCTGTGCAAAAACAAAATGTAAAATGGACAAAAATAGGGATGATATAATAAGGAAGCTGTTTGAACGTTCTTTGGAACCTAAAGAAAGAGGGGAGTTGAATAATTATGAATTTATTAATGATGCTCTTCGCAAACAATGGGAAGAGGCACCTGCCATTGTTGATTCGGTAAGAGAAGAACGTATTTTGCATAGTGTATTGAAGAATGTTAAAAGAAAGACTAATTATTTCACTTACTCTTTCTATCGATATGGAATAGCTGTATCAGTAGCTATATGTATGTTGCTTTCGGCGTTATTATTTGTGGAGAGCGGCCGTCAGGAAGTGATTTATGTTGTGAATACTGGATATCAATCAATGGACTCAGTGAAATTAGCGGATGGTACAAAGGTGATGTTGGGTGCAGGTAGTAAGCTTACCTATCCTCAAAAATTTTCAGGATCTAATAGAGAGGTTAAATTGTCTGGACAAGCGTTTTTTAATGTGAGTCCAGATAAATCTCATCCGTTTATTGTGAAAACTAAAAAGATGGATGTAACGGTCATGGGAACCTCTTTTGAAATATTTAGTTACGATAACGATAAAGAGGTAGAGGCTGTTTTGTTGACAGGGAAAGTGAAAGTAGCGATTTCAGATAATAAAAAGTTGGAAGGCAAAATATATACTTTAGCTCCAAATGAAAAGTTGACTTATAGTGAAGAAAAGGGAGTGAATCTTACAAATATTGATGCAGATGCTTATTCCGGTTGGCGAAAGGGGAAGAGAATGAGTTTTAAGAATGAAACTTTGCAGATGATATTGAATAGATTAGAAAAGTGGTATGGACAAAGGATAGAGTGTGATCCTCAATTAGCAGAATATTATCGTTTCACTTTTACTGTACATAGCGAACCGTTAGCTCTAATATTAAATTACATATCACATAGTGCTCCATTGACTTATAAAATGGTTGGCAATAATCATTATCTAATAGAACTAAAGCACTAAGACTGTTTGAACTTTAAAAATTGAAGCTTATGAGAAATACAAGACTATGATAAATATTTTTCTATAGAATTATTTGAGAAGGTTTATATTTCCACAAAAATGGAATTACTGTTAATTTTTTAATCTAATAAACAATTCAAATTTATGAAAAAAAGTAATCTGCGGTTGTTTTATCCGCAAAAAGTAAAACGACACCTTTTTTGTGCCTTAATGGCTTGTGCTACTTGTTCAATACCGGCAAATGCTTTTACTCAGGCCACTTTTATCTCGCTAAGTAAGTCGAATGTTTCCATGCACTCTGTGATGGAGGAAATAGAAAAACTTAGTGATTATACGTTTTTTTATAATGATAACCAAATCAAATTGGACAAAAAGATTTCTGTGAATGCCAAGAATGCTTCTATTGAACAAGTATTAAATCAGATGTTTAAAGATTCTGGTTATACTTATAAAATAGTAAATAACCAAATTCTTATTTCAACAGTAAAAGCTGTAAATGTAATAGAACATCAACAGCAGAAGAGCAGGACTATAACTGGTTGTGTAAAAGATGTGAATGGTGAACCTATTATTGGTGCTTCTGTTGTTGAAAAAGGGGTTGCTACAAATGGAACAGTTACAGATTTTGAAGGTAATTACACACTGACGATTTCTAGTGATGAATTGCAAATTAGCTATATAGGTTATTTACCCCAAGTAGTAAAAGTTCACTCGGGTACTTCTTTTTATAATGTAACTTTAAAAGAAGATACGAAAACATTGGATGAAGTCGTAGTTATCGGCTATGGTACTCAAAAGAAGGTGAATTTAACAGGTTCTGTTGCTTCTGTTAGCTCAAGTGAAATTAAAGACCGGGTTCAAACTAATGTGCTTTCAGCTGTTCAAGGTACAGTACCTGGAGTGACTGTAATTTCTCGTCCGGGGTCTACTCCATCTATCAACTTTCGTGGACGTGGTAATTTAGGAACGTCAGAACCTCTTTATGTGATTGATGGTGCTATTGCAGATGCTGCGTTTTTTCAAAGTCTTAATCCGAACTCTATAGAAAGTATCTCCTTTTTGAAGGATGCTTCGTCTTCTGCTATTTATGGTTCTCGTGCAGCTTATGGTGTTGTTTTGGTAACTACCAAAAATGGTGAAAAGGGAAAAATGAATGTTTCATATAGTGGTTTGGTGGGTATGAAAACTCCTACTTATTTACCTAAAACTGTAGATTCATGGGAGTATGCTTCTATGTTGAATGAAGGTATGTATAACCGTAATGCGGCAAATGGTAAATATCAGGCATATTCACAAGAAGAAATTGATAAATTTAGAAATGGAACAGATCTTGACTATTACCCTAACACAAATTGGGCTGATTTGGTGTTGGATAAACATGTATTGACTACTCAACATTCTGTAAGTTTCAGTGGAGGAAGTGATAAAGTACGCTATTTTATGAATTTAGGGTATATGTATGATGATAAGCCTAATTTTATGTCAGGGCAGGACAAAACTCGTTATACATTGGATACTAATATAGCATCGGATATTACTAAATGGTTTACTGTTAAAGGTAGTATTAAATACATACGTAATGTGTCTGATACAGAACATGGACAACCTTGGATGGGAAACTTTTTATTGGTTCCATCTATTATGGTGGCTCAACAGTCAAATGGAGAATGGGGAAGTATTGCCGGTGGTAAACAGGCTACCCAATCTTTTATCACAGGCAATCCTCTTCGTGCTTTAAGTAATAAAAATTGGAGTAAATCCAAAACTGAAGAAACAATGTATGATTTAGGTTTTGATATAAAACCGGTTAAAGGATTGGTTATTAGTGGTCAAGGGGTATTCCGCGGACAAGAGTATAAAGGTAAGTCTTACACGGCTTTGCAAGATGAAGTGAAGACTTTCGAGACTGGTACACCTATTGGTGGTACTGGTACTTATACAAACTCTATGAGTATGAATTGGAGTAGTGTAACACGTATGTTGTATACTGGAACTATCAAATATGATTGGTCTAATTCTATACATAACATTACTGCATTAGCCGGTACTTCTTATGAGCACTATAAATATGAAGCATTGAGCGCAGGACGTAAAAACTTTCCATCTGATGCTTTGGAGGATTTGAACGGTGGTTCTAATGCTGGAAAAGATCTTTCCAATGGTGGTGGAATGACTGAATACAAAATTCTTTCGTACTTTGGTCGTATCAATTATTCATTAATGGATCGTTATTTATTAGAAGCTAATATTCGTGCAGATGCCTCTTCACGTTTTTATAAAGATAACCGTTGGGGATATTTTCCTTCATTCTCTGCCGGTTGGCGTATTAGCCAAGAAGAGTTTATGAAAAATATCTCTTGGATTAATAATTTGAAGATTAGAGCATCGTGGGGTACATTGGGTAATATTAATAATGTAGGGAATTATGATTATTTCCAAAATTATAATTTAGGTTCTGATTACAACTTCAATGATGAGGCTGTAAAAGGTATTCTAGAGTCTAAACCAGCCAATTTAGGCTTGGGCTGGGAAACGGTTGCTTTGACAGATTTTGGTGTGGATATTGATTTGTTTGATAATAAATTAAGCATTGTTGCCGATTATTATATTAAAAATACCAGTGATATTTTGTTGGGCTATAATGTGCCAGTAGAAACTGGTATTTGGAGCGCACCGTCTCAAAATATCGGAAAAGTGAAAAACACAGGTTTTGAGATGGCTCTTACATACAGAGGTAATGTCGGTGATTTGAAATATACAGTAACAGGTAACATTGCAACTAATAAAAATAAAGTTGTGGACTTAGCCGGTTCAGATGATATCATTAGTAATGGCGGGGATAAAATTCGTTTTATATTAAGAGAAGGTGAACCTATCGGTTCATTCTATGGATATAAGACTGATGGACTTTATACACAAGAAGAAATTGATGCAGGACGCTTCTATACTTTTGGTCGTATTCCTAATGCCGGTGATATCAAATACGTTCCTCAACGTGAGGATGTGAAGTATTATGGTGACTTGGAAGCGAATGAAGATAAATCTCATGCAGCTATTTCTGGTGAGGATCGTACAATCATTGGTAAGGATGTTCCTGATTTTACTTATGGAGTTAATTTGAATCTACAATGGAAAAATTTTGAATTATCTGTATTTGGTCAAGGTGTAAGTGGTACAATGACCGCTTTTGAATCAGAGCAAATATCTGCCTTTATGTTGAATGCTAATCCTCGTGAATTTCACCGGGGGCGTTGGACACAAGAAAATCCTAATCCGCGTGCCATCTATCCTCGTATTTATGGAGGACATAGTTTAGATGATTATAATCAGTATTTCTCTGATTATCAGTTGTTTGATTCGGATTATTTCCGTATTAAGAGCATCTCTTTAGGATATATGGTTCCTATAAATGTAGTGAAGAGTTGGGGATTGAGTAGTTTGAAGCTTTTTGTAACAGGGGAAAACTTATTTACATTACGTGCTGACGATAAAATGAAAGATTTTGATCCTGAGTCACCTTCAGGACGTGGCTTGAGCTATTTAGGTAGTAAATCTGTGGCGTTTGGTGTGAATGTTTCATTTTAATTGATAATCTTAAATAACGAATTGAATTATGAAAAATATAAAGAATTTAGCTATCCTAGGTTTATTTACAGTTGCTTTTGCTTCATGTGATATGGAAGTAGTACCGCCTTCAGAGATTGCAGCTGAAAATTTCTGGAAGACGGAAAAAGATGCATGGTATGGTCTGAATGCTTGTTATGCACAAATGGGTGGCATGGATATTTGGGATGAAATGTGTACAGATAATGCACATAGTCATAAACCGTGGGAAGGTCCCTATGAATTGATTCAACAAAATGGAGTAAGTTCTGAGAGTGATCGTGGTTATAGCTTTAGGACTATTCGCATTGTAAATAATTTCCTTGAAAAAGTTGATGGATGTGAGATGGACGCAGCTTTAAGGGAAAGAATGAAAGCTGAAGCACGCTATTTTCGTGCATCAGATTATTTGGATTTGACTACTAAGTTTGGTAAAGTTCCTTTAGTTACTACTGTGATGGAGTATGATGCACCTAATGTGAAACGTGATCCGGTGGAAACAGTTCAAGCATTTATTTTAAGTGAGTTGGCTGAAATAGCTGAGATATTACCAGATAGTTATCCTGGTGGAGAAGGTTATGAAAAAGGACGAATCACTCGGGCTGGAGCATTAGCCTTGCGCGCTCGTGCTGCGTTGTATTTTGGCAATTTCGCAGAAGCAGAAGCGTCTGCCGGAAAGATAATTCAGGAAGGACATCATAGTTTGTTCCGTGTGACATCTTTGAATGCAGCTCAGCAGAAAGAGGCTGATGAGATGGAACAATATATTGATTTTGAAGCAAAGAATATCGATAAGGATAAGTTTGTGAAAGGTATGTTCAGTTATGAATGTTTGTGGCATAAGGAGAATGCCAATCCTGATAATCCTGAGTATTTGGTGACACGGGGGTATATGGCAGATGATAATAACTATGATTGGACTCGCTATACTTATATTCGTCCTAGTCAATTGATTTCCGGTTATTCTTCATACGAACCGATGCAGGGATTGATTGATGCGTATTGGGATATTGACGGAAAAACGATACGTCCTGAGATTCCGGTAACAACTCGTAAAGAGAATTTTGCTAAAATAACAGCTGTTGTTGAAGGAATGGATCAAACTACTTATATTAAAACTGTTCCTACTTTGAATTTGAAAGAATATGCCTATATGGATGAATTCCGTAATCGTGACAGCCGTCTTTATGCTTCTATGTTATTTCCTTTTAAAGGATGGCATGAAACAGATTTTGGAACTTTCTATTATCGCTGGAATCCGTCATGGGCTGGTTCGGATGGTAATGAATCATGGACAGGATATAGTTATAGAAAATTACTTTCTTTGACAGCTTATTCGGATTGGGCTAGTATGGAGGATTATCCGGTTATCCGTTATGCTGAGGTCTTGTTGACTTATGCTGAAGCGAGGATTCAAACTAAAGGTTGGGATGCTGAAGTTCAGAAAGCATTGAATGATTTACGTGATCGTTGTGGTATGCCTGATGTACCTACTGTAATGCCATCTAAGGAAGCTGCTTTGGACTTTGTGCGTAACGAACGTCGTATAGAATTGGCTGCTGAAGGACAACGTTATGATGATATACGTCGTTATGGGTCTGCATATTGCAACAAAGTAATGAATGGTACTGTTTATGCTCCTAATGGTTATGAGGTTGTGAATATGACATGGAGTGATCGTTTGATGTTAATGCCTATTCCTCAAGGAGCTATGGATTTAAATCCCTTATTGCGGGATGATCAGAATCCGGGATATTAGTTGAGATGAATTTTAGGTGTTAGGATTATGCACGGGGTGTGTATGGCATTTGTCTTCACATCCCGCTTTTTATCACTAATTTGTTAAAAAAGCGTAAGCAAATACTAGGTATATTGGGGAAACTTCCTTTCTTTGTATTTCAATACAGTGCATTGATTAATTTATTAAGTCTAATAAGTATGAAATTACTTTCGATTTTAGCGTTAGGTGCAATATTTGCACTCACTTCGATAAATATGTATGCTCAAAAAGTATATGATATTTCCACGTTTGGCTTAAAGCCTGATACTCATAAAAATGCTTCTCCTGTTTTGCAAAAAGCTTTGTCGAAAATAAAGGCAGAATGCAAGGATGGTGAAGCGGTTATTCTTCGTTTTTCTGAAGGCCGCTATGACTTCCATGAAAAAGGAGCTGCCGTACGCGAATATTATATCTCGAACCATGACCAAGACAATCCTAAGAAAGTAGGTATTGCATTGGAAGACATGAAAAACCTTACTCTTGACGGGCAGGGGGCACAGTTCGTCTTTCATGGGAGAATGTTGCCGGTGTCGCTTCTTCGGTCGGAGAATTGTAGCTTGAAGAATTTCAGTATTGATTTTGAGAATCCCCATATTGCACAAATAAAGATATTGGAGAATACTCCGCAAGAGGGAATCGTATTCGAACCGGCTTCATGGGTGAAATATCGTATAGCCAAAGATTCGATTTTTGAAGCTTATGGAGAAGGATGGACTTTAAAACATTCCTGGGGAATTGCTTTTGATGGGGATACCAAACATTTGGTATACAATACCAGCGATATCGGTTGTCCGACGAAAGGAGCAAGTGAGATAGCACCGCGGCGCATTCGTGCTCCCCATTGGAAAGATGCACGTCTTGTTCCCGGAACTGTTGTTGCCATGCGTGGCTGGGGACGCCCTACTCCCGGAATTTTCCTGTCACATGATTTAAATACGACATTGGAAAACATAAAAGTACATTATGCGGAAGGAATGGGATTGTTGGCACAATTCAGTGAAAATATTACGTTAGAGAAGTTCTGTGTTTGCTTGAAGGGTGAGGATGATCCGCGTTATTTTACCACACAGGCAGATGCGACTCATTTTTCAGGTTGTAAAGGAAAGATAACTTCTTGCAATGGACTCTATGAAGGCATGATGGATGATGCCATTAATGTGCATGGAACATATCTGAAAGTGGTGAAAAGGATAGATGACCACACATTGGTCGGACGTTATATGCATGATCAGTCATGGGGATTTGAATGGGGACGCGCCGGAGATGAGGTGCAGTTCGTTCAATCCTCTACCATGGAGTTGATCGACAATCAGAATAAGATTGCAAGCATCCGTCCGCATGATAAAGAACAAATAGACGGGGCACGCGAATTCATCATTACTTTTGATGAGGCGATAGATCCGGCTGTCAATGGGCAAAGCGGATTTGGCATCGAGAATCTTACCTGGACACCGGAAGTTTTGTTTGCCGGAAATACGATTCGTAATAATAGAGCGAGAGGTAGTCTGTTCAGTACTCCGCGTAAAACGGTTGTTGAGAATAACTTATTTGACCATACTTCAGGAGCTGCTATCTTGTTGTGTGGAGATTGTAACGGCTGGTTTGAAACCGGAGCATGCCGTAATGTGATTATTCGTAAGAATCGTTTTGTAAATGCACTTACCAATTTATTCCAGTTTACGAATGCAGTGATTTCGATTTATCCGGAGATACCCGACTTAAAGAACCAGCAGAAGTATTTTCATGGAGGACCGGAAGGGGGCATTGTGATAGAAGACAATGAGTTCGATACTTTTGATGCTCCTATCCTGTATGCCAAATCAGTGGATGGATTAATATTCCGCAATAATGTTATAAAGAAGAACACGGACTATAAGCCGTTCCATTCTAACCGGAACCGTTTCTGGCTGGAGCGGGTGACGAATGTGACGATTGCCGAATGAGGTGTTCGCTTATGAGCGATGAATACTAACTATTATATTTAAATATTTATTTTGAAAAGACATGAAGATTAAGAATCTATTGACTGTGATGACCGGCTTGGCATTGTTCTGTTTGGCCGGATGTGCTTCTCCTCAGAAAGAAGCTGTTGCAAAGGAGTATGCTCCTATTGAAGTCGCTGTTCCCGAACGTCCTGCCGGACAGCAAGATGTAATTCAACTGACTGCCCCGAAGCTGGATACAGTCCGTGTTGGTTTTATTGGTTTGGGTATGCGTGGTCCCGGTGCAGTTGCACGCTGGACTCATATCCCCGGTACAAAAATTGTAGCTTTGTGTGACCTTCGTCCCAAATGTGTAGAAAGAGCACAAGGTATTTTAGAGAAAGCCGGCCTTCCTAAAGCTGCTGAATATTCAGGTTCTGAAGATGCATGGAAGCAACTTTGCGAACGTGATGATATTGATGTGGTATATATTGCTTCAGACTGGAAGCATCATGCCGAAATGGGCGTTTATGCCATGGAACACGGCAAGCACGTTGCCATCGAAGTTCCGTCTGCTATGACATTGGATGAAATCTGGGCGTTAATCAATACTTCGGAAAAGACTCGCAAGCACTGTATGCAATTGGAAAACTGTGTATATGACTTCTTCGAACTGACTACACTGAACATGGCTCAACAGGGATTGTTCGGTGAAGTATTGCACGTAGAAGGTTCTTATATTCATAACCTCGAAGAGTTCTGGGGTGAATATTGGAATAACTGGCGCTTGGATTATAACAATGAATTCCGTGGTGACGTTTATGCCACTCACGGCCTTGGCCCGGCCTGCCAGTTGCTGGACATTCACCGTGGCGACCGCATGAAGACTTTGGTAGCTATGGATACTAAAGCTGTAACCGGTCCTGAACTGGGTAAGAGATATGGTTTGGCAAACGATTCTATCGAATTCCAGAACGGTGACCACACCATGACTTTCATCCGCACTGAAAACGGTAAAACTATCCATATTCAGCACGATGTAATGAATCCTCGTCCTTACAGCCGTATGTATCAGCTGACAGGTACTGATGGTTTTGCCAACAAATATCCTATCGAAGAATATTGCCTGCGCCCCGACCAGGTTGACGCTAAAGAAGTGCCCAACCACGAGAACCTGAATATGCACGCTGCTGTTCCCGAAAACGTAAAAGAAGCCTTGATGGAGAAATACAAACACCCGATTCACCGGGAATTGGAAGAAACAGCCAAGAAGGTAGGCGGTCACGGTGGTATGGACTACATCATGGATTACCGTCTGGTTTACTGTCTGCGCAACGGTTTGCCTTTGGATATGGATGTATACGACTTGGCTGAATGGTGCTGCATGGCAGAACTTACCCGCCTTTCTATCGAAAAC
>OGXC01001743.1_pt1 | contig 16231 bp, 13 predicted proteins | sample 1576201 | NCBI WGS metagenome assembly OGXC01 (sample SAMEA3541562, study PRJEB24748) | human gut metagenome | biome: human gut; feature: human-associated habitat; material: faeces | place: China | collected 2012 | reverse complement strand
CACAGCGGGATAGTGTTGACGATGGTGGACTGGATCTTTTCCGCCATCATGGTGTCGTTGTTCTGCAGCAGGCGGATCTGCGGCCCCATCTGCAGGCTGATGTTGCGGGTCAGCTCCAGATCATAGAGCTTCTTCTCAAAGCGTTCGCACTGGTCGGCCAGATCACGAGCCGTCTGTGCATCCTCCGGCAGGCCGGAAACCTTGGCCTTATCCATGGCCTGCTGCAGCTCGTTTGCACGCACATCGGCCAGCTTCTTTTTGCCGGCCAGGATATACATGCTCAGCTCCTTGAAGTAGGCCATGTTCAGATCATACATCTTATCCAGCATGGCGATGTCCTTGAGCAGCTGCACCTGATGGCCCTCCAGCATGGACTGGATCTTTTCCACATTGGTCTCGGCCTTGTTGTACTTCATCTTCATGGCATCCAGCTGGTCGCCCTTCTTCTTGAAGAAGCCCAGAATGCCTTTTTTCTCCTCCTCACCGGCATCAAAGCTCTTCAGCTCACCGATCAGGCTGGTGATCATGTCGCCCACCTCGCCCAGATCCTTGGTGGACACCTTGGAGAGCGCAGCTTCGGAGAAATCGCCGATCTTTTTCTGGCAGGCAGAGCCGTACTGCAGCACCTGCTGGCTGTTGGTAATGTCGATCTTCTCGGCGAACTGGTCCACCATGGCCTGTTCTTCCGGGGTCAGGTTCACCTGCGGCTGTTCCGGTGCGGCAGCTTCCTGCTGGGCGGGTGCTGCCTTTTCCTCTTCTGCCGGGGTGGGGTCCAGCGTCAGGGTGGGTACTGCGGGTGCATCGAGGTCAAAGTTGAATGTATTATCAGCCATAAGAGATTCCTTCCTTTCCAAATACCATTTACCTTTTTTCTTAGCTCAGACCCTGCCCTTTGAGCATGTTCTGCAGCACCGTGATATCTGCAGAAAGGTCCATGCTCTCGGCGGCGTACAGGGCATCCAGCTGGTTTTCAAACGCCGTGGCAATGGAAGCAGCATTGTGCTCCACCTCGGTACGGATGGCTGCGGCATTCTCGCCGCGCACGCCCTGCTTTGCCAGCTTTGCATACTGCTGCAGAACGTTCACCGCATCCGGCAGGTAATAGTTTGCGAACCTGCGCACCTGCTTTGCCTTTTCCGGGTTTGCTTCCACCGCTTCCACAATGGAGCGGCCTGCCTTTTCCATGCGGGTCATGGCGGCAGAGAGCTGCGGGTCCGGCAGCTGCTCGTTGAGGGTGTGCAGGGTATCCAGTTTCTGCTGAATGTCGGTCAGCATCGCGTCCACATCCTCCACACCGGTGTGGAAAGGCACTTCGTGCTCCACCACCCGGGGCGGGCAGACCTTCTGTGCCGCACCAAAGGCCACAAATGCACCGCCCAGCGCCGCCAGCAGCGCCCACAGCTTATACACCGGCAGTACCGCGCACAATACCAAAAAGACCAGTGCCATTGCATAAAATGGCAGAACGCTGGGCTTTCTGGTGCGGATGATCTTGCTCATGTTTCTTCTCCTTGTCCGGGGCATTGCCCCTTATGTCATCCATAATACCGCACCCCGCGAAAAACGCAAGGCTTTCACGGATAATTTACAACCTGGCCATCATTTGTTGATCCACGGCAAGAGAGCCGCGTCCCAGATTTCGCGCAGCTTTTCCGGGCGGCAGGCAGCGTTTGCCGGGCTGGTGCTGGGCAGCTTTACCGCTGCAATGCCGGACACCGGCTGCAGATACTTTGTATAGATCCGGTATGCGGTGGCTCCGTTGCAGAATACTGCTTCGATGGGTGCCTTTGCCAGCAGAGCGGCAATATCATTCGGCACTGCATCCTTGATGGAAGCGTCCGCTGCGCCGGTGATGGTGCAGCGTTCCAGCGTGTCCCAGAGGGCCAGCCCATGGCGCAGGATGATTTGCTTTTTGGCTTCAATGTCCTCACGGGCAGGCACCGGCTCCCCGGTCAGCGCGGCCAGCATGGGCCAGAAGCGGTTCTGCGGGTGGCCGTAGTAAAAGGCCATCTCCCGGCTTTTGGGGCTGGGCCATGTGCCAAGGATCAGTGCCCGGCTGCGCACGTTATACACCGGTTCAAAGCTCATTGTCCGCCTGCACTTTCAATATTGCCCCATGCAGAGCCGAAGTCCTTGCCGGAAGGCACTGCTGCGGGGCCGTCGAACCACAGTTCCTCGATCAGGTCGGCAAGGCCGTCCTCCCGCACATCGCCAATGATGCGGTCGGCGGCAGCCTTTGCATCCGGCGTGCCGTTTGCCATGCAGCAGCCAAGGCCCGCTGCCTTCAGCATGCCCACATCGTTGGCAGAATCGCCTGCCGCCACGGCATCGGCCAGTGTCAGGCCCATCTTTTCGCACAGGTCGGCAAGGCCAACGCCTTTGTCCATTCCACCGCGCACGATGTCGTAGTAGCACAGGCCGTCGGCATTCTTCGCGCCCACCTGCATCCAGTGCAGACCCAGATGGCCGTACTTTGCCGCAAAATCTGCCACGTGCTCCGGCGGCACTGCCGCAAAGGCCGCGTGGGGCATATCGATCAGGTGGCGGTCCTGATCTTCGCCGTCCATACAGTCCAGCCCGATGCTGTTCATCTGCTGATAGCCCCTGTGCAGATATTCATACTCGCAGTAGGCGTAGCAGGCATCCCTGAAATTGAACTGCAGCGGATAGTTATAATCCTCGCAGAAATCCACCAGCGCGTACATTTCCTCAGCGGTGAGCGGGTGCTCGGCCACGATGCGGCCCTCGCGGTCCACCACACAGGCACCGTTGCAGGTGATGGCGTAATCGAACCGGATGCCGCCCAGCTGGCCTTTGAGGCTGACGCACGGATACGCACGTCCGGTGCTGAGCACAAATCTGCCGCCTGCGGCCTGCAGCTTTTTGATGGCTTTTACCACCTTCTGACGCGGCTTGCCCTCGCCAAAGGGCACCAGTGTGTTGTCGTAATCGCTTGCCAGAATCTTATATTGCATTCTATTCTCCCCTATGGAACTGAGTTTTGTACCAGTATACCATACTTTTTTAAAATTGGGGTGCATTTGGGCATAAAAATAAGGCTACTGCACAGAATTCCATGCAATAGCCTTATTTTGTTTCACGATGCCGTTTTCTTTGCAGCTCCTTCTCGTGATCACGCAAACACGGCCACGACCACCTGCATTGCCACGCCGAGGAATGCGCCTGCACCCCATGTCAGGCCGGTGATGAACAGGTTCTGCTTCCACGAAGGATTGGTGCGCCACAGCACCGCAAGGCCCACGCCTGCACCGGTGCAAAGGCCCGCCACCAGACTGGAAAAGCGCAGAGCACCCTCCACATACAGCTGGGTCAGCAGCACGCTGGCGGCGCAGTTGGGGATCAGGCCCACCAGTGCGGCCACTACCGGCTGGAAGAAGCCCATGCTGCCCAGAAGGTCTGCAAACACATCTTCGCCCACGCCTTCCACGATCAGGCCGAACACCAGACTGAACGCAAAAATGAACACAAAGATCTCCAGCGTGTGGCGCAGGGCCGCTTTCCAGATGGGGGCGGGCTTGCCCTCTTCGTCGCTGTGCTCCTCGTGACAGTCCACCTCGTCGGCATGGCCGGTGTAGCCGCCGCGCAGCGATTTGGGCAGCACGCCGCGCAGCACAAAATCCAGCGCAAAGCCCACCACAATGGCGTATACCACCTTGATGACCATGAGCACAGCCAGCTTATCCCAGTAGGCCGGCATGGATACCAGCAGCGGGATGGCTTCGTCGCTGGTGGCAAGGTAGACGGCCATCAGGGTGCCCAGTGTAATCACACGGGAGGAGTAGAAGTTGGACGCAATGGCCGAGAAGCCGCACTGCGGCACACAGCCCAGCACCGCGCCCGGAATCGCGCCCCAGCGCCCGCCGCCTGCCAGCAGTGCTTCAATGCGCTCACCGTGGCGGGTCTCGATATACTCGATCAGAAGATAAGCCAAAAACAGGAAGGGCAGCATCTTGGCGGTATCCACCAGAGATTCGCCCAGAACATCCAGAAACAGTTCCATATACGCTCCTAAAAACGACCGTTCGTCGCTTCATTTTAGTAAATTGCAAATTGGTTGCATTTTTGAACAGGGATGATTATACACGATATTCTCTCCAATTGCAATACCAAAATGCAAATTAGTTGCAAATTTATGTTATGGAACGCTGCATCGCAAAAAATACGATTTCAAATGGTCTCCGCTGATGCTCTGACCATTTTCAGCGGAATTATTATTTTATTTCGCAATTCTGGAAAATCTGCGGATTTTCCAGAATTGCCTTTTCACGGGAGGAGTCATAACCGAAAGCGGAAGCTGCCGCGCTGGTTTCCTGTGGAAACATTCGCGCGGCGGAGTTAACGCTCTGCTTGTTTTCAGCGGGCTGAACCCTCTCAGGAGCTGGCACGCCGCAGGCGTGACCGAGAGGGTTCTGCCCGCAAGCACAAGCCTTTCCTCCACGACCCCCGCCCATGAAAATGGGGTTCAGAAACGCCCGCAGGCGTTTCTGGACCCCAAAATCAAAAATATAATTTCCTTAGCTTATGCGCAAAGCAACGCGGAGCGCATTTCAAATCGTCCCACACAGCAGGAGTCTGCAGTCTGTTTTACCCCTTCATCGGTACAAAGCCCACAAGGTCTTTTACCACCTCGCCGCCGATGATCAGGCCGGCCACCGAGGGTACAAAGGCATTGGAGCCCGGCACCGAACGGCGCTGGGTGCACTTGCGCTGGGTGCCCGGAGGGCAGATGCAGTGATACTTGCAGCTGATGTCGTCATCCTCGATGGGGGTCATGGCAGGCTCCTTGGAGTAGACCACTTTCAGGTGCTTGATTTTGCGCTTGCGGCACTCGGTGCGCATCACCTTGGCCAGCGGGCAGACCGAGGTCTTGTAGATATCGGTCACTTCAAAGCGGGTCGGGTCCATCTTGTTGCCTGCGCCCATGGAGCAGATGATGGGGGTGCCCACCTCCTTGCACTTCATCACCAGCGCCAGCTTGCCGGTGACGGTGTCAATGGCGTCCACCACATAGTCGTACTGGGTAAAGTCGAACTGGTCCTGTGTTTCCGGGCCAAAGAAGCACCGGTGGGTGGTCACCCTGATGTCCGGGTCAATGTCGTGGATGCGCTGTGCAGCCACATCTACCTTATATTGCCCTACCGTGCTGCGGGTGGCGATGATCTGGCGGTTGAGGTTGGTCAGGCAGACCTTATCATCATCGATCAGATCCAGTGCCCCCACGCCGCTGCGCGCCAGCGCTTCCACCGTGTAGCCGCCCACGCCGCCGATGCCGAACACCGCCACGCGGGAATTGTGCAGTTTTTCCATAGCTTCCGCGCCCAGCAGCAACTGCGTGCGGGAATACTGATTTTGCATTTTGTTCTCCTTGTTACTTTTCCACTCTCGTAATGGTGCCGCCGCCCAGCACAGTGTCGCCCTGATACAGCACCACGGCCTGACCGGGCGTAGGGGCGCGCTGGGGCTGGTCAAATTCCAGCCGGAAGCCGCACTCCGCCGGGTAGACGGTGGCGGCCTGCTCCACCTGATGGTACCGGGTGCGGGCTGTGACCCGCAGCGGCCCGGTCAGCTCCGGAATGGCGATCCAGTTCACCTCGTCCGCATACACGATGCGGTCGAACAGCATCTCCTCCGGCCCTACCGTGACGGTGTTTGCCTGCATGTCCTTGCCGCAGACGTACACAGGTGCCCCCATGGCGAGGCCCAGCCCCTTGCGCTGGCCGATGGTGTACCGCACCGCGCCGTTGTGGGTGCCCACCACCCTGCCGCTCTCGTCCAGAAAATCACCTGCCGGGTAGTGTTTGCCGGTGAAGTCCTCCATAAAGCGGGCATAGTCGCCATCCGGCACGAAGCAGATGTCCTGACTGTCGTGCTTGCGGGCATTGACAAATTTGTGTTGCTCCGCGATCTCGCGCACCTCAGTCTTGTGCAGGCCGCCCAGCGGCAGACGGATATGCGCCAGCTGCTCCTGAGTGAGGTTGTAGAGCACGTAGCTCTGGTCCTTGCCCTCGTCCAGCCCCTTTTTGAGCAGGAAACGGCCGGTGGCCTCGTCCTGCTCCACCCGGGCATAGTGGCCCGTGACCACATACTCCATGCCGTGTGCCCGGGCCCAGTCCAGCAGATGGCGGAACTTCATATATTTATTGCAGTCGATGCAGGGGTTCGGCGTGCCGCCCGCCTCATACACGCGGACGAATTTTTCAATGATCTGTTCCCGGAAGTCGGCCGTGAAATCCAGCACCTCGTACGGGATATCCATGGCAAACGCCACCTCTGCTGCGTCCTCGATGTCCTTTTCCGAGCAGCAGGTGTGAAAGCCGGACTGTCCCAGCGTTTCGTTGCGGGTGAGCCGCATGGTGATGCCGGTGCAGTCATAGCCTGCCTGCTGCATGAGCCATGCCGCCACCGAGCTGTCCACGCCGCCGCTCATGGCAATGAGGGCACGCGGCTTTGAATCAGGGGTCTGTGTGGTCATAAGTTCTCCTTTGGTGCATTCAACACACTAAAACAGTGGTATAATAGTAACTCTGAAAAAAGAGCTTGTCAAGACGCAGCGAACTGCTGCACTGCGGCCAGCAGGGCTTGCCGCTCGTTGGGATATTCTTCCCGGATCACACCGTCCAGCAGCGCTTCCAGCACTTTGCGGATGCCCGGCCCCGCCGGGACGCCTGCCGCCATCAGGTCGCGGCCATTCACAGCCAGCTGGCTGACGCGGCAGCATACGCCGTCCGCGTCCAATTGTTCGGCCAATTCGGAAAGTACAGCAAAATCAGCCGCCCGTTCCGGCTGCAGGGCTGTGCCCAGTGCAGCAATGCGCTGCACGGTACACAAGTTATATTTGCCCAGTAGTCGGCGGGCGTAGATAGTAAAGTCAGGTGTGACGGTAGCTTTCTCTTCGGACACGATTCGGGCCATTCCATCGCCCGCCCTATTGCCTTCGGCAACAGGGTCCCACCCCAGCGGACGGTCTTCAGAGAAACTACCGTCACACCCTCTGGCTTCCCGCACCAACACCGCCGCCTCTTCAATCAAGGCGTTGGAGCAGCGCAGGCGCTTGAGGGTGCGGCGGATGCCGTCCTCGCCAAGGCTGTACAGCAGCGCCGCCAGCCGGATGGGCAGGTTTTCTGCACCCGCCGGGCAGGCATCCACCACCGGCTTTGCCGCCGCCAGTGCCTCCGATGAAAGCTCCGGCAGAATAATAAACAGTATTTTTTTGTCAAGATATGCCGCAGGGGCGGGTGCGCTCAGCAGTTTTGCAAGCTCTTCCTCGATGCGTTCCACCGATACGCAGTCCAGATGGGCACACAGCTCCTGTGCCGCCTGCGCCGTGGGCGGGTCGATGGCAAAGCCAAACCGGGCTGCGAAGCGGTACAGCCGCAGGATGCGCAGCGCGTCCTCGGTGAACCGCTGGCGGGGCACACCCACCGCCCGTACGATGCCGCTTTGCAGGTCGGCCTGCCCGCCAAAGGGGTCCACAAGGCCCTCTTTTTCATTGTAGGCCATGGCGTTGATGGTAAAATCCCGCCGGGCCAGATCCTCCCGCACATCCGGCACAAAGTGCACCTCGTCCGGGTGGCGGCCATCTGTGTAGGTGCCTTCTGTACGGAAGGTGGTGATCTCGTAAAGGGCACCGCTCTGCTTCACCGTTACCGTGCCGTGCTGCAGGCCGGTGGGGATGCACCGCTGCGCGCCGAACAGCTCCATCACCTGCTGCGGCAGAGCACTGGTGCACAGGTCCCAGTCGTGCGGTGTAAGGCCCAGTAGACTGTCCCGCACGCAGCCGCCCACCACGTAGGCTGCATAGCCCGCCCTGTGCAGGGTGTCCAGCAGCTCTGCCGCACCCTCGTCCATCCGGATGGTCATGGCTGTGCCTCCTCGTACTGCAGGGTGATGCTTTTGCCGTCAAAGCCGCACTCCGCCGCCGGGAAGATGCTCTGTGCCTGCGCGGCATATTCCTCCGGATCGGTGATCATGGGGGAATAATGGGTCAGCCAAAGCCGCTTTGCTCTCGCCTGCGCGGCAAGGGATGCGCTCTGCCCAAAGGTGCTGTGCCCCCACTGACGGGCCTGGTCTTCCTGCTCCGGAAGGGCATAGGTGGCATCGCATATCAGCAGGTCTGCGTCATGCGCCGCCTGCAAATAATACGGGCAGGGGGCCGTATCGCCGGAAAATACCACGCTCAACCCCTTGCGCGGTGCGCCCAGCACCTGCGCAGGCTGCACCGTTCTGCCCTCCACGGCAACGCTCTGCCCTTTCTGCAGCAGCTTCCATTGCTGCACCGGCACCCCCAGCGCCCGGGCCTGCTCCGGCGAAAATTTGCCTGCACGGGGCAGCTCCAGCCGGTAGCCAAGGCTTTTTACCCGGTGCTTTGTGGCAAACGGCACCAGCCGCGCACCGGCAGGCCAGCCCTCGCTCAGCGCATCCAGCGCCAGCGGCTGGCCCGGCATAAGCACCTGCGGCTTCACCGGATAGGGCAGCGGGCCGGTCAGTGCCCGCACCGCCGCCCAGATATCCGGCAGGCCCTCCGGACCCAGCAGCGCAAGCGGCCTTGTGCGGCTCTGCGCCCCCAGAGTCTGCAAAAGGCCCGGCAGACCAAAGATGTGGTCGCCATGGTAGTGGGTCAGGCAGATGGCATCTGCCCGCATCAGGTTCACGCCCGCACGGCGCGCTGCCGCCTGCGTGCCCTCGCCGCAGTCCCACAGCAGGCCGTGGCCGCCGCAGGCAGCAAACGCCGCCGAGAGTGCCCGGTCCGGCAGTGGCATGGTAGCCGCAGTGCCCAGCAGTGTAATGGTCAGCATAAAATCGTTCTCCCTGCACAGTAGATTTCGATATTTTATTGTACCACAGCCCAGCACGTTGCACAATCACTGCTGGCCGCGCATAGCATGGGCCAGCACAGCAAAAAGGGGGCAGCGGGATGAGACGCAAAAAAGGGGATCCTTTTTCCGGCAGGCCGCACAGCGGCCTTGGATGGGCGCTGCTGCTCGCCGCACTGGCCCTGTTTCTGCTGGCCGGTGCGCCCGGCTGCATGGCCCAGCGGATGGCGTGGTCTGCCCGGGGAACGATGATCTTTCTGCCCAGCGGGTTTTGAAAAAATGGGAGCATCCTGCTGCACAGAACGCTCCCATTTTTCTTTTTACTTTCCATCCGAATAGGGCAGCTGGCCGGTCAGGGTCAGCGTTTCGGCAAGCTCGTCCTCCGAGCGGAACCGCCACGCCGCCGCTCCCACGGCCACATAGCAGGCATCGGCACGACCCTCCAGTGTAACAGCAAGGATCATCGTTTCACCGTCGCCCACCGCCGTTACCATGCCATCCGCACTCACAGTTGCCACGCCCGGATTGCTGCTGAACCATGTCATCGTTCCGTTTTTGGTGCCTGCAGCCTGCGCTGTCAGCTTCTGACTGGCTCCCACTGCCTGCAGCAGCATGGCGTTTTTGCTCATCTGCACCCGTCCGATCTCCGATGTGACCGTTACCGTGCAGCGCAGCACCTGCCCGGCTGTGGTCAGTGCGCTGATGACGGCCTTGCCGGACCCCTGCGCCTTTACGGTACCGTTTGTGCTCACCGATGCCACCGCCGGGTTGCTGCTGACCCACTGCCGCACATAGGTAAACCCGCCTTTGTTCTGTTCCAGCTTCAGCTGTTTCGTCGGGTCAGGCTCCTGCTCTGTAATGGTAAGCGTCAGATCGCTGGTGTTCAGCACCAGGCGGCTGGCTGTGCTTTTGCGCACTGTGATGGTACAGGTGGTCTTTTCGCCGCGCTCATTGCGGGCCGTGACGGCCGCAGTGCCCTCGGCATGGCCGGTCACCTTGCCGGTGCCGTCCACCGATGCCACTGCCGGATCACTGGAAGTCCAGATCAGAAAGAAGTAGTCGTTGGGTGCCTGCACATTCAGGTAGGCCACCGGGGCCGGGTCTCCTTCGGTGATATCCAGCGTCAGTTCGGCAGTGTCCAATGTCATGCCGCTGTCCGGCAGCGGCTGCTCCTGCGCAGCATAGGCCGAAAACGCCCCGGCTGCAAACAGTTCTGCGCACAGCACCACTGCACAAACACACGCTTTGAACCCCTGCTTCATGGGCTTTGCCCTCCCCGCCTGCTTTGCTGCAAGATTCTTTAAATATTCCTGTCTCCGTATTATTTTACACGCAGTGCAAAACCGGGTCAAGTTTTTTGCCCATTCTGCCGGGCAGCTGAGCCTTATTTTGTGGAGAATAATAAAATCAGCTTTTCAATTTTGTACAAAACGCCGCCGCACCCGGCAAACCGGATGCGGCGGCGCTGTTCTGCTTTTGAATTTTCAGCTTAGTAGTTGATCTTTTTCAGCTCAAAGTAGCTCTGCGGATGTGCGCACACCGGGCACTTGAGCGGTGCGGACTTGCCGATATAGGTGTAGCCGCAGTTCCGGCACTGCCATACCTGCTGCTCCTCGCGGGCAAAGACCTTGTTGTTTTTCAGGTTTTCGGCCAGCGCACGGTAGCGCTCCTCGTGCTCCTTCTCGATCTGTGCCACCATGGTGAACAGTGCTGCGATCTGAGGGAAGCCCTCTTCTTTGGCCTCCTTGGCCATGCGGGGGTACATCTCGGTCCACTCGTCGTGCTCACCGCCTGCTGCCATGTCCAGACAAGTCAGGGTATCGGGGATCGCGCCGCCGCACAGCAGCTTGAACCAGATCTTTGCGTGCTCCTTCTCATTGCCGGCGGTCTCCTCAAAGATCGCGGCCAGCTGCTCGTAGCCTTCTTTTTTTGCCATGCTGGCAAAGAAGGTGTACTTGTTGCGTGCCTGGCTCTCGCCTGCAAACGCTTCCATCAGATTTTTCTCGGTTTTGGTACCCTTCAGTTCCATGATGCTCTCCTTTCAAAAACGGATCTTCTGTCAGGATCGACCGATCCCGGCTCTATCATTCAGCCCGGCGGTAATTTTTTCGCCTGCGGCTCAGGTTCTGAACAGAGTATACCATATTTTTTGATGGAAATCAAGAATAGTTCCTATTTATTATGAGAATATTTCTCAGTTATGCTGCTTCAGTGCACACACAGCAATGCTCAGGGCGCTCCACGCTGCCTGATACATCAGCACCGTTGCCACCGAAAGCTCCCAGATGCTGCCTGCACTGGTGAGCAGCGCTGCAATGATAATGGAGAACAGCACCGAGACCATCTGTACCGTGGTGGCGCTGCTCTCGGCGTTCTGGGCCTGATCCGCAGCCTGCAGGCCGCCGGTCAGGCTGGCAAACGCCTTGAGATGGATCATGCAGCAGGTGTCCTCCGGGTCTTCCGGTGCGGCCTTGATGGCGTTGCACTGCTCCTGATCCAGCACGGTGATCATGCCTTCCGGCAGGCGGTATGCTTCGGTAATGTGGTGTGCAGTCAGACTGGGATCCTGGCATGTGACCAGCAGGCGGATGTTCTCCTTTTGCAGTACGGCAAGGCTGCGGGCCACATTGCGCCCGCCCACATATTTCAGCACGAACATAGCGTGCAGATTGCCGGACACAGCCAGATACAAAATTTGCAGCTCACCGTTCTTCGAGTGCTGCATCTCGTATTCCTCGTCCGGCAGCGGCACGCCCTCCTGCTCCAGATAGCGGCGGGTACCCATGAGGATGCGGTTGTTATCGCACCAGGCGGAAAAGCCCAGCCCATGGTGCTGCTCCAGATCCTTGACCGGGAACAGGATGTCTGTGCGTTCCTCAACGATCTGGCGGAACAGCCCCTTCAGGGTGCCGTGGCTCTCGTTCAGCACGCTAGCCGCGTACAGGATGGCGCGGTCGATGCGGCCGCCCTTGAAGATGCGGATATCCTCCAGCTGTGCGCTGTCGGCGGTGAACAGGTCGTCTGCATCGATCTGCAGCGTATCAATGCCGCCCAGCTGCTCAATGGCCTGCCAACCGGGCACGACTGCGCCCACAGCCGCAGCCGCACGCTGCAGCCGTAGCGAGGCAACGCCCGCGATCAGGGTAGAAGAAAGCGGTGCGCCCATGCACAGCACAGCGGCCATGGCAGCCGCAGCTTTGTTCCAGCCGGCACCTGCCAGCAGGAACAGCACGCCGCTGAGCAGGGCAACGCCCAGCAGGATGTACGAAACTTTGCGTGCACGGCGCTCGCTTGCGCGTTCGCTCAAGCTCTGCTCCACAAAGCCGTCAGCTTCCTTCATCGGGCGGCTCAGCAGCACCCAGGGGTCCTTCTGTTCCAGATCCCGTGCAAGGGCACGCAGCAGGTCTTTATCCTTGGCGCGGTAGGCACCCTCGAACTCCACACCATTGGTCACCAGCTCATAGCCGCCCTTGACAGCAGCCAGCATCACCCGGCTGCCCAGCAGCGCAAGGAACAGCCCCAGCGCGGCCATGCCGCTGAGCAGCGAGATGCCGGTGGTGCCGCGGTAAACATTTGCGTTCAGCATGGCTGTGACCGCCTGCACCAGCGCTGCCACTGCGGCCAGCGCCGGCATCGTCTCGGAAGAAGACCGTCCGCGCAGGCCGTTCAGGCCGTCGCGCAGCACCGGGAAGCCCACGCACAGGCTTGCTGCCAGCAGCAGCAGGTTTGCACCATAGAATGCCGCCGGGGCAGCATCCGGGTCCAGCGCCGCCATGGCGGGCAGCAGCCCATCCGACACCAAACCAAAATGCAGCAGCACCACAGCCAGAATGCCGCCCAGCACGCAGCGCAGCGTCAGCTCTGCGCTCATGCGGTGCAGCTTATCCGCCGTGGCCTCCGGCTCGGTCAGCTCCGTTTCAGCATGTTCCTCCGGAGACACCGCGTCCTCCGCCTCAGCTTTCAGTTCCGGCTGTGGCGCAGCGGGTGCCTTCTCCGGTGCCTGCTGCGGCTCTTCACCGTCCAGCGGCAGCAGTGGCAGGCTCATGGTGTCCTCTTTTGCAGCAGGCTCCTCTGCCGGGGCCAAAGGTGCCTGCGGTGCGTCCTCGCTCTGCGCCTTGCCAAAGAAATCGGCCACCGGCTGCTCCGTTTTTTCCGGCTGCGGCACAGGTTCCGGCCGCAGCTCCGGTGCCGTCTCCTTTACCGCTGCAAACACAGCCGCGGGCAGCGGTGCACCGGACGGTTTCTTTTTGCTTTCAGCCGGTTCAGTTTCTGCTGCCGGGGCTGCTTCGGCTCTCGGTGCAGGCTTTTCCGGCTTCTGGTCGCTCAGGCCGTTGATCATCGCCTTGAGCTGTGCCATCTCCTGCTGCTCCTGCTCTTCCTGCGGCAGCAGCACCTCCGGCGCATTCTTGGGGTGCCGGAGAGGCTTTGCCGTGCTGTGCTGCTCTGCGGGTCTTGCCGCCGGGACAGCGCTCTGCCGGGGTGTTTCCGGCTTCACTGCCGCCGGGGGTTCCGCCGTTTGCGGTGCAGATTTTTCCTCCTGCTTTTTGGCGGGTGCTTCCGGCTGTGCATCCTCTGCTTCCTTCTCCAGAAAAGGCCACGGGGCCAGTTCCTGTTCCGGGTCTGCCTCCGGCTTCAGCATCAGTTCCAGATCCGCTTCCGGTTCCGGCTGCGCATCCTCACCCAGCCGCACCTCACCGGTGGGCATTTCCTGCGGCTGCTCTGCTGCAGCTTCGTCAGTCTCCTGCTTTTCCTTACCACGGCCAAACAGGCCAAACCGTTTCTGCGGCTTTTCCTCCGGCTGGTTTTCGTCCCTCCGGGTCATCTCCTCCGGGATATCCACCGCCGTGGTGCTGAAAAAGGAGCGGAACTTTTCATCCGGGGTCATTTCCCGGCCATTATTTTTATCTTTCGGCATTCTTGTCCCTCCTGTAATTCAAATTGAGGTTCCGGCCCGAATGCCGGATCATGCCTGCTGTGCTGCGCGCTGGGACTGGATCTCGTACAGAATAATGCCCGCAGCCACCGACACGTTGTAGCTGTCCACACCGGTGCCCGGTGCTGCCATATCCAGCCGCACCACGCCGTCGCACAGCTTTTTCACCAGCTGCGAAACACCGCTGCCCTCGCTGCCCAGCACCAGTGCAATGGGGCCGGTCAGGTTGTTCCTGCGCAGAGACACGCCGTCCATATCGGCGCAGTAGACGAACACACCCTGCTCCTTCAGGCGGCGGATGGTCTCGCCGATGTTGGCCACACGAGCCACCGGCAGGCGTTCTGCGGCACCTGCGCTGGACTTGATGACGGTAGGCGTGACCGATGCGCCGCCGCGCTTTGGGATCACGATGCCATGCGCACCGCACAGCAGAGCACTGCGCATCACGGCACCCAGATTGTGCGGGTCTTCAATGCCATCGCTCAGCACCAGAAAAGGTGCCTCGCCCTTGTCCTTGGCTGCTGCCATCAGGTCGTCTACCGTCACGTATTCGATCTCGCTGGCAAATGCCGCCACCCCCTGATGGCTCTCGGTGCCGGTCATCAGGCGCAGCTTGTTGGGGTGCACCCGCTTCACCGTGGCACCCGCATCCTTTGCCAATGCGGTATAGTAAGCCGCCACGGCCGGAGCCATGCCCTCAGCAATGAGCACGGTGTCCACGCCGGAACCGCTTTTCAGCAGTTCGGTCACCGGATTTTTGCCATAAACAAGGCTCTCATTCTTCTGCAGCGGCTCTTCTGGACTGCGGCGCGGACGGCGCGGCTGGTTCTTTTCTTCCATGATGATTTTCTCCTTCCGTTGTATCACCGGAAGGTGCTGTGCACACCCTCCAAAAGGCGCGCCGCACTCTGGGCCGCGCACCGGTATGATCTGAAGCTGATAACTCATTTTGAAGTATAGCATAAGCCGACCTTGTTTGCCAGCAAATTACCGTTTTTTATCCGCGTCCTGCAAAAGTTTTTCTGTTCGTGGTGCCGGAGACCGTTTCCGCTTTTTTGCAGAAATGTTCTGCCGCCCTGCATCAGCTTTACCCGGCTGCTGGGTAGATATCCCTCTGTTTTGCCGGAGAAAAAAGTTTTCCACAAAAACGCGGTATACAATCCGTAGAAGAGCGATTATTTTTCCACATGTTGAAAACCCTGTGGAGAAAGTTCAAAAGTCCAGCTTTAAAGCCTGTTTTGCCTGTGGAATTCCACACTTTCCACAAGGTTTTCCACTTTTTGGTTCGACCTTTTTTGATTTCCTGCGTACAATTTGTAGAATACAAGTCGGAAATATGACAATTTTTTGAACTGCATCCTGTCCGCTTTTGCCAAATTGCCCAATATCATTTTGACGAATGTGGATCTGTGTTGAAAATCCGTCCTTCATCAAGCTTTCTGTCTTTCGGCCGCTTGTTGCGCATTATATGGAAATTTGTTGCATTCTATCGAATATACGCGCTTTTGGCAGTACCCCCCTGCACCCTGCCAGAAGCAGAATCCCCGCATTGTTACAGGAAAAACACCGGTTTGGATTGATTTTGGCCGCTGTTTGGGGTATACTAATTCTGTAGGTTCGTTAAACCGTGCACAAAGCGGATATGAAACGAGCAAGACCCCAATGATTTTGTGGAGGTAATGAATAATGTTGGTAAATGCAACCGAAATGCTGATCAAAGCACGTGATGGCCACTACGGTGTGCCTCAGTTCAACATCAACAATCTGGAGTGGACCAAGTCCGTTCTGACCGCCTGCGAGGAAATGAAGAGCCCTGTGATTCTGGGTGTTTCCGAGGGTGCCGGCAAGTACATGACCGGTTTCAAGACCGTCGCTGCCATGGTCAGCGCTATGGTCGATTCCATGGGCATCACCGTTCCCGTTGCCCTGCATCTGGATCACGGCACCTATGAGGGCTGCAAGGCCTGCATCGAGGCCGGCTTCTCTTCCATCATGTTCGATGGCAGCCACTACTCCATCGAGGAGAATGTGGAAAAGACCAAGGAGCTGGTGGCTCTGGCACACGCTAAGGGCTTGAGCATCGAGGCCGAGGTCGGTTCCATCGGCGGTGTCGAGGACGGCGTTGTGGGTGCCGGCGAGATTGCAGACCCCGAGGAGTGCGCAAAGATCACCGCTCTGGGCATTGACTTCCTGGCTGCCGGCATCGGCAACATCCATGGTGTCTACCCGGCAAACTGGAAGGGTCTGGACTTCGAGGCTCTGGACCGCATCCACAAGGCCACCAATAACATTCCTCTGGTTCTGCACGGCGGCACCGGCATCCCCGACGAGATGATCGCAAAGGCAATCAGCCTGGGCGTTTCCAAGATCAACATCAACACCGAGTGCCAGCTGGTGTTTGCTGAGGCCACCCGCAAGTACATCGAAGAGGGCAAGGATCAGCAGGGCAAGGGCTTCGACCCCC
>OGXC01001694.1_pt1 | contig 16536 bp, 21 predicted proteins | sample 1576201 | NCBI WGS metagenome assembly OGXC01 (sample SAMEA3541562, study PRJEB24748) | human gut metagenome | biome: human gut; feature: human-associated habitat; material: faeces | place: China | collected 2012 | reverse complement strand
GGCAATGGCTCCGATCAGCGGGATCTTCTTCATCTTTGGCATCGGCTCAAAGCCCCGGGGGATGGTAGGCTTCTTGGGCTCCGGCTGTTCTTCCCAGCCCATCAGGTAGGCGGGGGATACTTTCAGCCGTTTGGCAATAGCGTCAACCTTGTCTGTCGGTATATTGGTTACAATATTATTTTCATACTTATATACAGCCTGCTTTGATACGCCGATGTAATCGGCAAGCTCCTGTTGGGTTACATCTTGCTCTTGACGTACCTGTCGAATGCGATCGCCTACAGTCACCGTGAGCACCTCCTTTGATGTCTATAGTATAGCAGATAAACCACCAGTTTACAATATTTTTAATTCAATTATCAAAAATAACTTGACAGGTTACAAATATGATGCTATTATATCTGTGACCTCATAAGTTACACAGGGGCCGTTTGGAGGTGAAAAGTGTGGTAAACGTCAATTTGCTCAAGTCGTACATGGTCAAAGCAGGCTACACTCAAAAAATGTTGGCTCAGGAACTTGGAATTTCTGAGCAGACCTTAACACGCAAGCTCAAGAAACGTGTTTTTGGTACAGATGAAGCCTCAAAGATTGTGGAACTTTTGAGTATCGACAATCCGCAGGCCGTATTTTTTGGCCATTAAGTAACTTGACAGGTTACATTTCAAGGAAGGTGAAGAAGATGAAAATTGAAATCACTGGTGAACCCAAAGAAATTGCCGCCCTTGTATTAGCGGTACAAGGGCGGCAAAATCGCGAGGTGTTAGCCATTGGTGAGATCAGTGCCAAGGGTCACAGCAATGATCTGGTCACAAAAGACAGTCAGAACAGGGAAATTCACAACGGGACTTGTGGTTTCCAGACGAGCATCCTTTAGCAGAATAAACTCACAGCTTTCACCCGTCTGCGGACTTTCTTCTTCAGCAGAAGCAGCTTTGGAAACGGCCTTGAGAGCTGAGGAGTTAACTGTCTGCGCAACGGCAATGTTCGGATTGCTATTTTCCTCATCAAATACGGGGATACCGCTGATCATGCCAGCAGGTGTCACCAGAAATAAACGGTTCTTTGCAAATTCTTTGAGGGAAATGGTATTTGCATATCCAGTAAGAACAGCCATTTTAGTCAATGACAAGCTCATGTTTTTTCACCTCCTTCCGTTTTGGGGTGTCTTTATGATAGCACATCCATAGTGAAAAATACATACTTGCCAGCCATCCAAAGGAGGTGAAGAAGATGAAGAACCACGAAATGCAGATATTTGCTCTTTGCATCCAGATTCTGGCATTGATTGTCATTTTACTAAAGAAATGAACATCGATGCAGCCGCAATCAAAATTGCGATCACATTGCATACTCGGTTGAACCTATTTTCTTTGGCCTGATCTCTCATCTCTGCATCATGCTGTTCTTGCAACTTGTGCAGAACTTCGCAATGTTCTTTCTGGCTCTGCTCAAATTTTTCTCGCAGTTCACGCAGGTCTTCGGAAGCCGCTTCCTCAGCATACGAGCTTTTTGAGTGGTCGCAGGCATCAAGTAAAGCTTTCAACCGTTCTTCTGTAAGCTGGCTGCAGTCTGGCTGCTTTACCACAGAGGTAAAAGGCAGCCATCTTCGCAGCTTCACGATGATAACCTGTAAGCTTTTCAATTTCTTTATTTTCGCTCATTTTTACCACCTCCTTCTTGTTTTTTCTCCATTTTACCGCAGGAGCGAGGTGCGCACAAGGAGGTAAACCACATGGACAACAACAAAAAGCCCAGCGAACCTGCGGAAGAGGAACGCTGGGCGAAGATAGAAAAGGAAGTTCAGGAGCTTAAACGGAGCAGGTCAATCCTCAGCATCGGCTTGTTCCTGCTGAGCGGCCTGTATGGAATCTTGATCCTCTGCATCATCTTGAGAATCATCCGAATCGAGGACACTTTGACCTCGATCATCCAATTCAACGCTCTGGTTGGCGAGCATCTCCAAAGCCTCGGCGATTCGCTCATTCGTATCCTCAACGATTTTGAAATGCTCCTCCGTGCGCTGTCTGAAGTTTTCTGACCTTTCTGCTTCCTCTCGCTGTATTTCGAGCATTTCCTGTTGATATTCTGCCGTTGCAGACCATGAAGATTCTTCCTTTTTGTCATGTTCGCTGGACAATGCCTGACCTGCCAAAAACAGAAGAATTGTAACGATGATGCTGATAATTCCAACCCAGTCTTTTTGGGGGATTGCATTATCCGGAGTTTTTACTTCGGCGATTTTGGCGTTGATAGTTTCAACCGCCTCTGTAGGTAGAAGTGGTTCGACTTCATCCAGAACAGCTTGAGTACTTGCCAGCGGCACGGTTTCGGATTCTTTTTCGCTGTAAGTACTTTCGCTCCATATCGAGTCTAACTGATCCGCAAAAGCCGCAGCATTTGAGTAAAGATTTGTAATGTTGCTTGTTCGGAGTGCGGTGGTGAGATTTAGCACATTGGAATTCAGCATTTCTGTCGATAACCGGAAAGCGGGACTTTCCATTGCCGATCCGTAGAGCGCCGAAATCTGATTGGTGAAATTGAGATCTGCTCTCGCCTGACCAGCCAGATTCTTGGCGAGATTGGATAGTTGATACTCTGGCACACATAATCTGGCATCTTTCGCCAAGCGGTACGCCATGTTGTTCCATTCTGCGGTTTGGTAAATCGATTTCATCTGGTTGCTCACCATGCGAACAGAATCCGCCATTTTCGCTGCTTCGGACACATAATTGCTGAGTTCTGACAGCTGGTATGCTGCCGTCTGAGCTGCAGAGCTCAACTCGTAAAAATTTTGCATTTTATCACCTCCCTTCTGCCCTATTCTACCGCAGAAGGGAGTCACCCACAAGGAGGTACATATTCACCATGAACGAAATTATCTTATCCACCCAGAACGGCGAACCAGTGGCATCCAGCCGGGACGTTGCCAAGCGCTTTGGCAAGGAGCACAAAGACGTGCTCCGCGCCATCAAGAGTATCACAGCGCAAAATTGCGCTGTGACCCAGATGTTCTACCAGAGCGAGTACACCGCAGGCACTGGCAAGAAGTACCCCATGTACCTGATGAACCGGGACGGCTTTTCCCTGCTGGCCATGGGCTTTACCGGCAAGGAAGCCGTACAGTGGAAGCTGAAGTACATTGAAGCCTTCAACCAGATGGAGAAGCAGCTGGCCGCACAGCACAAAGAGCAGCGGGCCGTGCAGGATGCCAGCATCCAGAGCGCCATCGACCGGGTGATCGAAGCCCGGAAGAAGCTGGACGAGAACACCGCTTTTCTGGACGAGTGCCGCAAGAATCGCGAGGACAGCAAGGCCAAGTATATGCAGGTCAAGGCCCTGTGCGGCGAGTTCAAGGCCATTTACGGCCAGAATTGCGACACGGTGCGCACCATGGAGAACGTGGTGCGCGGCTCCCAGAGCTTCCTTACCAACGCCATTGACAGCCTGACCATCGTTGCCAAAGGCTACCCGTTCTACGCCGCCCTGATGGACAGCCTGCTGGATGGGCTGCCGGCCGAGAAGAAGGAGGAATAAAATGTTGAACGCATCAACCATTCGCGGCACTTTCAAGCAGATCCCATACTGGAAGCTGCGGGGACGGTTCCACAGCTGCGGGTTCCGGGATCAGGAGATTGCAAATGCAATCGGCATCGGAACTGACACAATGAGCAAGCGGATGAACGGGAAGCAGCCTTGGACAAGCACTGAGATCGCAGAAATTTGCAAGACGCTTGATATCCCGCAGGATGAAATCGGGGAGCTGTTCTTCCCTACTGTTGAGAAAGGAGAATCCGCATGAGCAAACCTTACACCCTTGCATCCGAGCGGGCCGACGCGCCCAGCGAATGCGCGTACGTGGCACCGACGTTCTGGAACAAGTGGTTCCGCTGGGATGGAAGCCGGGCATCCGGCTGCTATCAGCTGGGCGGGCAGGTCAAGGACGAAAACCACACCGGCCTGCAGATTTTTGCAGATGGCGAATGGCACCCGGTCATTGGATGGACATTGGACAGCTGCGGCCCCGCAACTGACTATCAGGAGGTAGGAGCATGAAAATCAACCCGAACGCTCAGTTGAAAATCCAGCTGGGATCGGATGGCAACCCCAAAATTTACGCCTGCGGCACACAGATGGAACAAGCGGCTCTTTGCACCGCATTGGTCGCGGGAATCTGTATGGACAGCAAAGACCCAGCAGAGACAATCATCAACATCATGACAGCTGCCGCCGATCTTATGGACAGAATGGAGGAAACCCACCAATGAAGATCAAATCCGGCGTATGGTACTGGCTGGCCGTGGCCAGCGGGGCCGTGGGCCTGCTGTACGGCATGGGGCTGGAGGGCAGCTTCCAGACCGGCGGCACCGTTTCGGACGGCGCGTTCATCACGGCCATGGTGCTGATCCTGCTGGCGATCTTCTTCATGCGGCTGGGCTTTGCCGCCCATGACCGGGAGCAGCAGGAGCGCCGCAAGGTGCACCAGCAGCCCCGCAACACCGTGAAGAGCGGTAGGAAGGCGGGCTGACACCACCCATGAATAAAGGAAAGCACTTTACCCGCGTTTGTTTGGACTGCGGCAAGGTGATGGAAAATGTTGCTGGCAACCTGCGCTTTTGCGCTTCCTGCCGCAGAGAGCGCCACAACCAATATTGCAGGGATTACAGGGCGCATAATGAAAAACCTGCCCGCGTCATGTGGTACACCGTCTGGGATGCAAAGACCGGCGATCTGCTGGCATCCGGCACGTCCGAGATGTGTGCCCGGCGGCTGGGCTACAAGAGCGCGAACAGCTTTGCGTCTGCCGTCAGCCATGGGCTCAGCGGCAGCCATCGAACTTACAAGTACACATTTGCGCGGGAACGTATCGACCGCAGCGAAGTGGACAGCCTGCCGCCGGTGCGCACTATACGAAAAAAGCCCGCCGGTGCGCCAACACCGACGAGCCCAAAGGGCGATGGAATTTGAAAGCCCCATCACCCCGATGATATCACAAAATCGGAGGTTTTACAATGAAAGGAATTTTGATCGAACCGGGCAAAGAACCGGTAGTCACCACCCTGCCGGACACGCTGCAGGGCATCGAAGCACTGCTGCGGTGCCCCTGTGAGCAGAAAGTCCTGCCACGCACCCCGGCAGTGCTGGTGTACGGCATCATGGGCAGAGACCTGAACCGTATCTATCGCGGCCAGCATATCTACGGGCCCATCCTCTGCTACGGCTGGAAGGGCAACAACATCCAGCCCATGAGCAAGGATGTGCAGGCCGAGATGCTGGACCGCCTCAAGGACACGGAGGTGCGGGTATGACTACCTATATCTGCAAATGCGGACGGCGAGTGAAGAAATCCACCGATACCAGTACCACTGGCAACCGTCTGTCTGGCTATGCACCCGGCCATGAGTGCTGGGGATGCCCCTACGCCATGCCATACGGAAACTTTCAATGGGACGAAAGTGCTAAAACTGTCGCCATGGAGACTCGGGGCTATGAGTGTCGGATGAGCAAGACTCTCACTTATGCATCAGAATTCTCTGGCTCCATCAAGGACAAATGCACCTGTCGAGTGCACAGTTTGGACTTCGACTTTTTGTCTCAGATCTCCGCATGGATCAAAGATACTTATCCAGACAGAGAGATTTTTGGCTCGTTTTCCAAAGATATTCGTGCATCGGACTATGGATCTGACGGCCGTTACTGCCTGACTATCACCTGCGCTCAGAATCTGAAAGGTGTTGCCGCAAAAAGAGAGCTGCTTGGTCAGTTTTTTACCCCGGATGGCAGCCGCAAGGACATGACACCGCAGCAGGAAATGGAAAAGATTCTTGCCGACATTAAAAAAGCAAAGGAGGTTTTCGCATGTGCACCTGCCCAGAATGCGGATGCTGCTGTGACTACGGCAGAGAATGCTGTCCCGACTGCCACAGCGGCAACGTCGACCACCTCGGAGAGCGGGGCGGATGCAAGCGCATCGATCCCCGCGACATCCCTACAGAACTGCGAATCGGTCCCTGCCGCATCGGCGGGCGGTTCTTCTGTGCCACTTCTCTCAATGACTGGTGGTGCCCCGCAGGAGAAGCCCCTGACTTTCATTCGGGAGGACAAGTGCCCGGAGTTTGATTATTCCGGCCTGCCTGAACAGACCGTGGCGACCCTGCATCTTGCAGAAAACGGATATCTTCACGGCAAGAAACTGGCCGAAAAGGGTCTTGTTTACATGGGTGACAACATTGCACTGGCACACGATGAGCTGTGCGGAGTTGTCGCACAATGCGACAACTCGAAGCACGGCAACCGTGGAGAGGACAGTTTCCGTGCATGGTGCCTGCACATTGGCATCACCAAAGACAGCGCCTACCGGCTGCTGCAAGTCTCCGCACTGCTGGCTGACAGCAGCCCCCGGCAGCAGGCCATTCTGGAAAGCTTGCCGCCCACCCTGCTGTACGCCGTGGCAAAACCCAGCGCCCCGCCGGAGCTGGTGGAGAAGGTCAAGAACGGTGAGGTCACCACGAACAAAGCTTATCAGGATCTGCTCAAGGAAAACCAGCAGCTCCGCACCGACCGGGTGGAGGCCATGAACCAGGCAGACCGGGAACGAGCCCGTGCCGACCGGGCCGAAACCGAACGGGACAAGGCCCGTGCGGACCAGCTGAGCACCGCCAAGGATTGCAACCGGATGGGTCTGAAGGTCTCACAGGAAAAAGACCGTGCCGACAAGGCCGAAGCCCGGGCCAAGGATGCTGAGAATCAGCTTTCCGGCTCCCGGCAGGTGGCCGAAGCGGCAAAGCTCCGGGCGGATAAGCTGCAGGAAGAAAATGCGGCCCTGAAAAAGCAGCCCATCGCCGCTGTGGTGGATGAGGAAGAGGTAGACCGGCGGGCAGGCGAAAAAGCTTACGAGATTGCGGCCGGAATGACTGCGGACTATAAGGCACAGCAGGAACAGGATGCCCGCGATGCCTACGACAGCATCATTCTGGCCGGGCGCTCCATCACAAGCATCGTTCAGTCCGCCAAAATGCAGTTCCGCAAATTGCCGGATGACCAGAGGGAGACCGCAATCAACCAGTTCGTGCACACACTCGCATCCGCTCAAGGGGAGGTATCCGCATGTCTGTAAAGATCATGGCCTTAGAGGCCGAAAACGTCAAACGCATCAAGGCCGTTGCACTCACGCCGTCGCCCACCGGGCTCACCCTCGTGGGCGGCAACAACAATCAGGGCAAGACCAGCGTGCTGGACGCGCTGGCATGGGCCCTCGGCGGCGACCGTTTCCGCCCGGACGCTGCCCAGCGGGACGGCGCAGTGGCTCCGGCGCATCTGAAGGTCAAGCTTTCCAACGGTGTGGTGGTGGAACGCAAGGGCAAGAATGCCAGTCTGACCGTCACTGACCCCACCGGGCGGCGCAGCGGGCAGCAGTTGTTGAACGCCTTTGTGGAGCCGCTGGCGCTGGACTTGCCCCGCTTCATGGAAGCCACCGACAAGGAAAAGGCGGACATCCTGCTCCGGATCATCGGCATCGGCACCGAGCTGCACACCCGTGACATGGAGATCAAGGCCCTGTACGACAAGCGCACCTTCACCGGCCAGCTGGCCCAGCAGAAGAAACACTTTGCCGAGGAACTGATCTCCTACCCGGATGCACCGGAAAAGCCGGTCAGCGCGTCCGACCTCATCCGCCAGCAGCAGGAAATTCTGGCCCGCAACGGTGAGAATCAGCGTCTGCGGGCACAGTACACAGAGCTTGAGCGTCAGGAGCAGCAGTGTGTGGCCGAACTGAAACGCACCCGTGAACGCATTGCCGAGCTGGAACAACAGTATCAGGAGCTCGACGCCAAGCACACCCGCCTGTTCAATCAGCGGAAAACCGCTCAAAAGACCGTCGCCCAGCTGCAGGACGAATCCACTGCCGAACTGGAAGCATCCATCCGGGATATTGAGGAGATCAACCAGAAGGTGCGGGCCAATCTGGAAAAATCCCGCGCCGAGGACGAAGCCGCCCAGTATGACAGTGAATATAAGCGCCTGACTGAAGCCATCACGCAGAAGCGTGCCGACCGTATGGCCCTGCTGAACGGTGCCGACCTGCCCCTGCCGGGCCTTGGCGTAGAGGACGGTGCCCTTACCTATAAAGGCAAGCACTGGCGGGATATGTCTGGCAGCGACCAGCTGCGGGTGGCCGCTGCCATCGTCCGCCGCCTGAATCCGGACTGCGGTTTTGTACTGCTAGACAAGCTGGAACAGATGGACATGACCACCCTGCAGGAGTTTTCCGCATGGCTGGAAGCGGAACACCTGCAGGCCATTGCCACCCGGGTCTCCACTGGCAGTGAATGCCAGATCATCATTGAGGACGGCATGGTGAAGGATGCCGAAACCTCCCTGCCGCCCGTCACCGAAAAGCCCCAGCAGAAAAGCTGGACGAAAGGAGCGTTCTAAATGAGCAAATATGCAGTTACCACCGGCATCCAGAATGCGCCGGTCAAGACCGTGCTGTACGGCCCGGAGGGCATCGGCAAATCCACCTTTGCATCCCATTTTCCGGATCCTGTTTTCATCGACACCGAGGGCGGCACCAAGCGGCTGAACGTCAAGCGTCTGCCCCAACCCACCAGCTGGGCCATGCTGCTGGATGAGGTGGCCGAGGTACGCAAGGGCAATGTCCCCTGCGGCACGCTGGTCATTGATACCGCCGACTGGGCTGAACGCCTGTGCATTCAGGCCGTGTGTGCCAAAGCCAAGGTGAACGGCATCGAGGATTTTGGCTACGGCAAGGGCTACACCTATGTTAAGGAAGAGTTCGGCAAGCTGCTGGACGCGCTGGAAGAGGTGCTGCAGGCCGGGCACAACGTGGTGGTGCTGGCCCATGCCGCTATTACCAAATTTGAGCAGCCGGATGCCGTGGGCAACTACGACCGCTGGAGCATGAAAACTTCCAAACAGGTGGCCCCGCTGCTGCGCGAGTGGTGCGATATGCTGCTGTTTGCCAACTACAAGACCGTTGTGGAAAAGGTGGGCGACGGCAAGAACGCCAAGAGCAAGGCCAGCGGCGGCAGGCGTGTACTGTACACCGCGCATCACCCCTGCTGGGATGCCAAAAACCGCTTTGACCTGCCGGAGGAAGTACCCTTTGACTATGCCAGCATTGCCGCCTGCATCCCCGGCGCGATGTCTGCACAGGCACCAAAACCGGAACCGCAGCCGCGTTCCCAGCCGGAAGCCGACATCCTGCCCAGCCCGCAGCAGGAAGCAAAGCCGGTGGCTCAGCCGCAGCCCGCACCGCTGCAGGAAAGCTCCGAGAAAAATGTTCTGCTCAGTCTGGGCGTGCCCGAAAAGCTGGCCGCTCTGATGAGCGCCAACAAGGTCAGCTGTGAAGAACTGCAGGGCGTTGTGGGCAAACGGGGCTATTTCCCGGAGGATATGCCCATCAAGGACTACCCCGCTGACTTTGTGGAGGGCTGTCTGATCGCCGCATGGCCGCAGGTGTTCCAGATGGTGCTGGATAACCGTGATATCCCGTTTTAACAGGCTCCCTCACGGAGGGAGCTGGCACGTGTAAGCGTGACTGAAGGAGTTTTATAATAAAGGAGTAATTACTTATGAACGAAATGAACACCACCGACCGCGCCCTGAGCTGGGACGACGAATTTACCAACGAGCAGCAGGAGTTCGTGCTCCTGCCCGAGGGCGATTACCCCTTCGAAGTCATCGGCATGGAGCGTGCCCGCTTTGATGGCAGCGCCAAGCTGCCGCCCTGCTCCATGGCAAAGCTGACCCTGAAGATCTTCGGCGGGGCCAAGGGTGATACCACCGTGACCCACCGCCTGTATCTTCACACCAAGACCCAGGGCCTGCTGGGGGCTTTCTTCGAGAGCATCGGTCAGTGCAAGCGGGGCGAGACCTTCCGCCCTCGCTGGAACGAGATTGTGGGTGCCCGGGGCTGGTGCAAACTGGGCATCCGTGAGTACACCAAGCAGAGCGGCCCTCATGCAGGTGAGACCGGCCAGAGCAATGAGGTGCAGCGCTTCCTGCCGCCGCCTGAACCCAAGGCCGCACCCACTCAGGGCTGGACACAGGGGGCATTCTGATGGGGCAGGAACTGAGACCCTACCAGCAGCAGGCCCGTGAACGCATCCACGCCGAGTGGGAGAACGGCCACACCCGCACCCTGCTGGTGCTGCCTACCGGCACCGGCAAGACCATCGTGTTTGCATCGGTAGCTGCCGATCAGGTGCGCGCCGGTGACCGGGTGCTCATCCTTGCCCACCGGGGCGAGCTGCTGGAACAGGCAGCGGACAAGCTGCAGCGCTCCACCGGCCTTGTCAGCGCAGTGGAAAAGGCCGATGCCACCTGTCTGAATACATGGTTCCGTGTGGTGGTGGGCAGCGTGCAGACCCTGCAGCGCACCGCCCGGCTGGAACGCTTCCCTCATGATTACTTTGGCACCATCATCATTGACGAGGCCCACCACGCCATCACCGACGGCTACCGCCGCATCCTGGACTATTTCGGGGATGCAAAGGTGCTGGGTGTGACCGCCACACCGGACCGCGGCGACATGCGCAATCTGGGCGAGGTGTTCGACAGCCTTGCCTTTGAGTATAAGCTGACCGATGCCATCAAGGAGGGTTATCTGTGCAGGATCATGGCCCAGACCATCCCCCTGAAGCTGGACATTTCTTCTGTCACCATGAGCGGCGGGGACTACGCCGTGGGAGACCTCGGCACGGCGCTGGACCCCTATCTGGAACAGATCGCCGCCGAGATGGCCCAGCGCTGCAAAGGCCGCAAAACGGTGGTGTTCCTGCCCCTCATCAAGACCAGCCAGAAATTCCGCGACCTGCTGAACTCCCATGGATTCCGTGCCGCCGAGGTCAACGGCCAGAGCACCGACCGCAAGGAAGTGCTGGCCGATTTCGATGCAGGCAAATACAACGTGCTGTGTAACTCCATGCTGCTCACCGAGGGCTGGGACTGCCCCAGCGTGGACTGCGTTGTGGTACTGCGGCCCACCAAGGTGCGCAGCCTGTACAGTCAGATGGTAGGGCGCGGCACCCGGCTCTCCCCGGGCAAGAGCGATCTGCTTTTGCTGGATTTTTTGTGGATGACCGACAAGCACGAGCTCTGCCGCCCGGCGGATCTGGTCTGTGAGGACCGCGCCGTGGCCCGGCAGATGACCGAGAACCTTGCCCAGACCGGCTGCCCGGAGGACATCGAGGAAGCAGCCGTGCAGGCCAGCGAGGACGTAGTGACCCAGCGGGAAGAAGCACTTGCAAAACAGCTGGAAGAACAGCGCCGCAAAAAAGCCCGTCTCGTGGACCCGCTGCAGTACGAAATGAGCATTCAGGCTGAAGACCTTGCCGGATATGTGCCGGCCTTTGGCTGGGAAGCAGGCCCGCCCAGCGCGGAACAGACTGCTGCTCTTGAAAAAATGGGCATCCTGCCGGACGCTGTAGAATCTGCTGGTAAGGCTTCCCTGCTGCTGGACCGGCTGAACAAACGCCGTGCCGAAGGGCTGACCACACCCAAGCAGATCCGCGTGCTGGAACGTTACGGTTTCCAGAGCGTGGGCACGTGGAGCTTCGATGCAGCCAAACACATGATCGACCGCATTGCGGCAGGCGGCTGGCGCGGCGTGCCCAAGGGCGTGAACCCAAAGACTTACACTCCTGCACAGGAGCCGCCCACATCAGACATTGACTTCGGATGGTAACGCGAATGGAACATGAAAATGAACTCAAGGAAGCATTGGACTTCGTATCCCCGTCCGCCCTGACCTATGACGAATGGCTCATGGTGGGCATGGCGCTGAAGGATTCCGGCCTGCCCGTTACCCTCTGGGAACAGTGGAGCACCCGCGATGCGGGCCGCTATCACAAGGGCGAGTGCGTCAAGAAATGGGAAAGCTTTCACGGCGGCGGGGCCAGCCCCGTCACCGCAAGCAGCATTTTTCAGCTGGCCTACTCCTACGGATGGAGCGGTCCCGCAGGCCACGCTCTGGACTGGAACGATGACATTTCTGCCGACACCAGCACACAAACCGAGGGCCGTCTGGTAGACCCGCGCTGGGTGGAAGCCCACGAGCTGACTTTGCCCGCAGAGTGGCACCCCGCCGACCAGCTCAAGCGCTACCTGCAAGCCCTGTTTGAGCCGGATGAATATGTGGCCTATGTGACCGAAAGCTTTATGGCCGCCGACCGCCGCCGCCCTGCAAAAGGCAGCTGGACCCGCACCGCAGGGCAGCTCATCACCGAGCTGGATGCCTGCGGCGGCGACCTCGGCAAGGTGGTGGGCGACTGTGATCCTGAAGTAGGTGCATGGATCTGCTTCAACCCTGTGGACGGCACCGGACGCAAGGATGCCAATATTACTGCCTACCGCTACGCCCTCGTGGAGTGTGACAACATGGAACTGGGCAAGCAGCAGGCCATCATCAAGCAGCTGGAACTGCCCTGTGCGGCGCTGGTCTACTCCGGCGGCAAGAGCGTCCACGCCATCGTGAAGGTGGATGCCCCGGACTACGCCGAGTACCGCAGGCGGGTGGATTATCTCTATTCCGCCTGCCAGAAAAACGGCCTGACCATCGACCAGCAGAACCGCAACCCTTCCCGCCTTTCCCGGATGCCCGGCATCCCGCGCGGTGACAAACGGCAGGTGCTGCTGGAAACGAACATCGGGAAATCTTGCTGGGATGAGTGGCGGGACTGGCTGGAAGCGGAGACGGATGATCTGCCCGACTGGCACACCAGCAACGATTTTTCCAATATCCGCCCGCTGCGCGAACCGCTCATTGAAAATGTGCTGCGAAAAGGCCACAAGATGATGATTGCAGGCCCTTCAAAAGCCGGCAAAAGTTTTGCTTTGATCGAGCTGTGCATCGCCATTGCTGAGGGCACCACATGGCTGGGGCATTTTAACTGTGCACAGGGAAAAGTTCTGTATCTAAATCTGGAACTCGACCCGGATTCCTGTATGCACCGGTTTCAGGATGTTTACAATGCACTTGGCCTCCCTCCAGCACATTTTAACCAGATCGCCATCTGGGACTTGCGCGGCATTCCAGTGCAGCTTGACAAATTAGCTCCAAAGTTAATCCGCCGGGCAAAAAAGCAGGGTTTCACGGCAATCATCTTCGACCCTATCTATAAGGTGCTGACCGGTGATGAAAACTCTGCAGAGCAAATGGCGAAGTTCTGCGGCCAGTTCGATAAGGTATGCCATGAACTGGACTGTGCTGTAATTTATGCCCATCACCACAGCAAAGGTGCCCAGGGCGGCAAGCGCAGCATGGACCGCGCATCCGGCTCCGGCGTGTTCGCCCGCGACCCGGATGCCATGCTGGACATGACCGAGCTGGTGCCCACCGATGCCATCCGGGAGCAGCTCCATAACAAAGCCGCCTGCCGGGTCATCAAGGCCATGCTGGACAAGCGCGGCCATGCCGATGCCTACGGCCCGGACGATGCCCTGAGCCGCAGCCGGATGCTGGCCATTGCCAAAGAACACCTTGGCATGGCCGACCTGCGGGCCATCGATGCCGAAGTGGCCACCGCCCAGAAGCAGGCTGACGGCATGACCGCATGGCGCATCGAGGGCACCCTGCGCGAGTTTGCCCGCTTCGACCCGGTGAACCTCTGGTTCGACTACCCCGTGCACAAGCCGGACACCGGCCTGCTGGAGGACCTGCAGCCGGACAGCGATTTCAAAACGCTGGGCAGCCGCGGTGCATCCAAGCGCTGGGGCGATAAAGTCAAAGTGACCAAGGACAAAAAGGCCGAACTGGACACCGCCTTTGAAGCCTGCATGATGGATGGCGAAGTTACCGTCTATGCGCTGGCTGAATACATGGATCTGAAGCCCCGCACCATCAAGACGCGGCTGAAAGATGACGGACGTTTCTGGATCGATGGCGAGAAAGTGGGACGCAAGGAGCCCGGCAGCGCAGGTTAAACAAACCGTAATAAGTCCGATTACAATTTGTTGTAAAAATGCAGAAATAGCCGCTATTTTGCACGACACGAAAAACTGCAATTTTGCAGTTATAGCCGCTATGACTGCAGATTTTGCAGTGCAAAATAGCCTATATATAATAGCTAAAACTGCAACTGCAATTGTGATGAGGTCTCCCGAAGGATGGGGCGACCACAGCCCCCATCCATTCGGGGAACCCTCCCCATCACGTTGGCGAACCCTGAGAAAAAGAAAAACGAGGTGAACCCCATGTACATGCAATTCTTTCTCCCCATGCAGCCGCCCACCACTACCCACAATGCAAAACAGCTGCACGCCTACATGAAGGGCGGGCAGCCGCACGCGGTGCTCCACGACAGCCCGGAACTGAAACAGACCCGTGCCAAGCTCCACGCCCATCTGGCACCCCACGCGCCGAAAAAGCCCATCCCCGCAGGCCGTCCGGTGCGTCTGCTGGTCAAGTGGTGCTTCCCTGCCGAGGGCCGCAAAAACGGCAGCTGGCGCACCGCAAAGCCGGACACCGACAATCTGGAAAAGGCCCTCAAGGACGAAATGACCCGCCTGCACTTCTGGGCCGATGACGCGCAGGTGTGCAGCGAGATCGTAGAAAAATTTTGGTCGGACCCCTGCGGCGTGTTCGTCCGGGTGGAGGAACTGTAAATGACCTACGAAGAGAAAAAGGCATGGCTCTGGCGGTACCGGACGGCCAAGCGGTTTGAGCTGCTCAAACTTGACGAGCTGGCCACGCTGCAGACCGATGCCACCCACACCACCCAGCGCTTTTCCCCTGTGCCGGGCGGCAGCGGCGACGGACAGGCTCTGCCCCGCAGTGTGGAACGCATCGACGAGGCCCGCCGGGCCGCTGAGGCGCAGTCTGCCGTGTGCGACGCCATCCGGGCCGAGATCATGGAGGTGTTCAGCCAGCTGGACGACGAGGTGGATTTTATGATCCTATTCCGGCGGTACATCCTGCTGGAGGACTGGCCGGACATCGCGATCAACATCCGCATTTCCCGCAGCCAGATGTTCCAGCGCCACAGCGCGGCCATAAAAAGACTGGATATCAAAAGTCCGGACTGAACCGGAGCGAACCGGACTTGATAATACTGTCAACCCCTGCTAAAATTTAAAATGCCGAAGCCCGCAGGAAAGACTTACTCCCTTCATCCCTGCGGGCTTTGTGCTGCCCGGCTGACACAGAGGATCACCTTTCCCGACCAACAGCCTGAATGCACCAGCCGGGTTTCTTTGTTATATCCCGCCGTTCGGATCTTCCGGGCGGCTTTTTGATTTTACGGCAAGAGAGGTGGTGAGGATGACCGACAAGCAGGATCGTTTCTGTGAAGAATATATGATCGACCTGAACGCCACTCAAGCGGCCATCCGCGCCGGATACAGCCCCAAAACCGCAAGAGAACAGGCACCCCGGCTGTTAGCAAATGTTAGCATTCAAAATCGCATTGCCCAGCTGCAGGCTGAGCAGAGCCGCCGGACCGGTGTATCTGCTGATCGTGTCGTTCGAGAGCTTGCCAAGATTGCATTTGCCAACGCCAGCGACCTGATCGACCCGGAGACTGCTTCTGTCAAACTGGATGCCTCCCGGGATGATCTGGCCGCAATCCAGTCCATCAAGGTCAAGAGCTTTGGCGAGGACGGTTTGGAACACGAGGTCAAACTTGCAGATAAGCTCCGAGCACTTGACCTGTTGGGCAAGCATTTAGGTATGTACAACGGAACATCCGATAATTCTGCCGATCAACTCAAGAAGGCCCAAGAGATACTGGAGGGAGTCAACAGTGTTATCGCCTAAGCAGCTGGAATACCTGTCTCAATGCAACCACCGTTGGAATCTAAAAGTTGGAGCAACCGGTTCCGGAAAAAGCTGGCTGGATTATGCGGTGGTCATTCCGAAGAGACTGCTTGCATTGCGTGGCGAAGGCGCTGCCGTTATGCTGGGAAATACGCAGGGCACCCTCAGCCGGAACGTTTTGGACCCTATGCGCGAAATCTGGGGCGAGGGGCTTGTGGGCACGATCAGCAGTGACAACACTGCGCGCCTGTTTGGCCGTCGGGTGCACATTCTCGGTGCAGACAGCAAAAAGCATGTGGCCCGCATTCAGGGCATGACCATCGAATACGGCTACGGTGACGAAATGACCACCTGGGACGAAGCTGTGTTCCAGATGCTGAAGACCCGCCTACGTTGCCCACACAGTCATTTCGACGGTACAGCAAACCCAGACAGTCCACAGCATTTTCTGAAAAAATTCATCGACGATCCTAAAGTGGACGTTTTCTGTCAGACCTCTACAATCAACGATAATCCGTTTTTGCCGACAAAGTTCGTGAATGATCTGAAGCATGAACTTGCTGGAACGGTCTACTATGACCGTTTCATACTGGGCAAATGGTGCAACGCTTCCGGCCTGATCTATCCGTTCTTTTCTCTGTCAGAGGACACCTACCTCTTTCACGGTGATGCTTCCCACATCGATGGGCAGTTTTACGTGTCTATCGACTACGGCACCCACAACCCCTGCAGCATGGGCCTGTGGGTCATTCATGATG
>OGXC01001668.1_pt1 | contig 16704 bp, 16 predicted proteins | sample 1576201 | NCBI WGS metagenome assembly OGXC01 (sample SAMEA3541562, study PRJEB24748) | human gut metagenome | biome: human gut; feature: human-associated habitat; material: faeces | place: China | collected 2012 | reverse complement strand
TTTACCCAATCATCTATATTAAAAAGTGTCGTGCCCCTCCGGCACGGAGAGGATCATCGCGTTTTTGACCGCGCCCGTGTCGAACTCCGCGGGGCAGACGAGGTTGCCGACGTTTTCGAGCACGACGAGGTCCAAGTCCTTCGTGCCGATCTCCTTGAGGCCCTGCTCCGTCATGCTTGCATCGAGGTGGCACATGCCGCCCGTGTGGAGCTGGATGGACTTGACGCCCGCGTCCGCGATAGTCTTCGCGTCCACGTCGGAGTCGATGTCTGCCTCCATCACGCCGATGCGCAGCTCATCCTTGAGCGCTTCAAGCGTGCGCAGCAGCGTCGTCGTCTTGCCGCTGCCCGGCGAGGACATCAGGTTCAGCAGAAACGTTCTGTCCTGCTTGAGCTGCACGCGCAGGCGTGCGGCCTCGCGGTCGTTGTCGGCGAAGACGCTCTCTTTCACCTCGATGATCTTATAGGGTTCTGTCATATCGCCTCAATCTCCTTTAAGTTGATCTCGCTGCCCTGCTTGAGCCACGTTTTTTCGCTGCCGCAGTGCGGGCAGGTGCGGCCAAACTGCACGGTGGGATAGTCGCGCCCGCAGCCCTCGCAGTACGTAACGGCGGGGATGGTCTCGATCTTGAGCGCGGCCTCCGGTAAAAGCTCGGTCTTCTTGACTGCCCAGTTCCAGCAGCTTTCGAGTTCGTGCGGGATCGCACCGGACACCTCGCCGAGCTCGAGCGTCACGGACGCGACGTTCGTCAGGCCGTTTTCCTCTCCGATCTTTTCCACGCTCTTGATGACGTGGAAGACAATGCCCAGCTCGTGCATTACTTGCTCTTTCTCGCCGCACGCTTGATCTTGAACTCACGCTTGATCATGTACGGCAGGATGGCCTTCATCTTGTCCTCGCAGGCATACATCTTGCTGCACTCCGGTCTCTCGCGGTGCAGGTGGATGGCGTCGAACGCGCACTTCGTCGTGCAGACGCCGCAGCCGATGCACTTGTTCGGGTCGACGATGCTCGCGCCGCAGCTAAGGCAGCGCGCGGTCTCCTTTTTGATCTGCTCTTCGGTGAACGCGACGCGCTCGTCGCTAAACGTCCTGCGCAGCGCCTCGTTATAGCCGATGCGCTGGCGCGGCGTTGTGTCGTAATTGACGGGGATCAGCGCGCTTTCCTTGTTGAGCTCAATGAACTGGCGGCGGTTGCGGCCGATCGTCAGCGTTGCGCGCTGGACAAAGCGATGCAGCGAGATCGCGCCCTCCTTGCCCGCGGCGATGGCGTCGATGGCGAATTTCTGGCCCGTATAAGCGTCGCCGCCGACGAAGATATCCTTTTCCGCCGTCTGATACGTGACGGGGTCTGCCTTGACCGTGCCGTTGGGGTTGAACTCAACAGCGGTGCCGGTGAGCAGCTCACGCCAGTCGACCTTCTGGCCGATGCAGTAGAGAACCGTCGTGCACTCGGCCTGCTCGCTCACACTGTCGTCAAACTCAGGTGCGAAGCGGCCCTCGTCGTTCTTGACGCGCGTGCACTTGCGGAACCTGATGCCCGCGCACTTGCCGTCCTCCACAACGATCTCAGTCTGGCCCCAGCCGGCGTGGACGGTGATGCCGTCGCGCTCGCACTCGCTGCGGTCTTCCTCGCCCATCGGCATATCGTCGTAAGCCTCTAAGCAGTAGAGGTCAACGCTCTCCGCGCCGCAGCGCACCGCCGTGCGCGCAACGTCCGCGCCGATGTTGCCGCCGCCGATGACGACGACCTTACCGGAAAGCGTCTTCTTTTCATGCAGGTTGACCTGCCGCATAAAGTCGATACCCGCCATGACGCCGTCTGCGTCACCGCCGGGGATATTCAGCTTACCGCCGGACTGGAGACCGACGGCCACATAGAAACCCTGATAGCCCTGCTCGCGCAGCTGCGCGATGGTCACGTCTTTTCCGACCTCCACGCCGCAGCGGAACTCGACACCAAGTTCACGCAGGATGTCGATCTCGGCCTCCACCACGTCTTTTTCGAGGCGGAAACTCGGAATGCCGTTCATCAGCATGCCGCCGGGACGCGCTTCCCTTTCAAACACCGTCGGGCGGTAGCCCTTTTCAGCGAGGTAGTATGCGCACGACAGGCCCGCGGGGCCGCCGCCGATGACGGCGATCTTCTCGGAAAATTCGCCGTCGACCTTCGGAATGACCTTTTCTGGCACAAAGCGCGTTTCCGCGTTTAAGTCCTGCTGGGCGATGAAGCGCTTGACTTCGTCGATGGCGACGGCCTGATCGACCGTACCGCGCGTGCAGGCATCCTCGCAGCGGCGGTTGCAGATGCGGCCGCAGACCGCGGGGAACGGATTTTCGCGCTTGATGAGCTGCAGCGCCTCGCGGTACTTGCCCTGCGCGGCAAGCTTCAAATAGCCCTGCACCGCGATGTGCGCGGGGCAGGCCGTCTTGCACGGCGAGGTACCGGTATTGTAGCAGTTGATGCGGTTCCTGTCGCGGTAGTCGACGCTCCACTTTTCCGGCCCCCACTTGACATCGTCGGGTAATTCCTGACGGGGATATTCGATGTAGCCGTCCTTCGTGCAGAGCTTCTGTCCCAGCTTGACCGCGCCCGCGGGGCAGTTTTCGACGCAGCGGCCGCAGGCGACGCAGTTCTCGCTCTCGACGCTCGCGACATAGGCGCTGCGCGACAGGTTCGGCGTGTTGAACAGCTGCGATGTGCGCAGCGCGTTGCAGACATTGACGTTGCAGTTGCAGATGCCGAAAATTTTCTGCTCACCGTCGATATTCGTGATCTGGTGGACAAAGCCGTTGTCCTCGGCCTTTTTGAAAATTTCGAGCGCTTCGTCCTTCGTGATGTATTCGCCGCGCTGTGTTTCGACGATGTAGTCGGCCATATCGCCCACACCGATGCACCAGCTTTCGGCGTCATCGCCGCAGCCCTCGCCGAGCTTGGCGCGGCTAGCGCGGCAGGAGCACATGCTCTTGGCGTACTTGCCCTCGTATTTGCTGAGCCAGTAGGAGATGTGCTCTAAGTCAACGGACTCGTTCTCCGTCTCGATGGCCTTTTCCACGGGGATAACGTGCATGCCGATGCCCGCGCCTCCCGGCGGCACCATGGGCGTGATCTTTTCGAGTGGGAGCATCGTCATGCGCTCAAAGAACGCCGCGACCTCGGGATGCTCGTCGATCTGGCTTTTGCGCATGTTCAGAAATTCCGCGCTGCCGGGGACGAACAGCGGCAGCACCCAACGCTTTTCATGCTTGGGGTTCTTGCCGTCCAGGTTCTCCCAGTTGTACTCGATGATGCCTGTCCACGCCATCTCCGTGAGGAGCTTTTCAAGCGGCTCGCGCTCCATTTTGGTGAGCTTCATCAGCTGCTCGGTCGTCTTGGGCTTGCGCACGCCCATTTTGAGCGCGACGTCGACCATCTCATCGGTCATCATGCCGGCAAGGCCCCAGTACTCGGGGTCGTCCGCCGTGGCCTTGAGGCCGATGCGGTTCGTGATCATACTGCCGAGCTTGAGGACGTTTTCGCGCGGGGCGTCCGTGCGGGGAATTTTGAAATCCAGTTTACTCTCGTCGAGAGGGAAATTCGTGGGCTTGCTGCCGTTGATATCGCTCATGTTCCTGCTCTCCCTTTTCGCGGCGTACCGCGTGCTTGCCGCCGCGCAGCAAATATTGCGCGGCGATCATCACCTATCTTATCCAAGCTCTATTTTACAGGAAAATGTTGGATTTTTCCATTGACTGATTCCATAAACCGCAGTCATATCGCTCAATTCCCCGCATTTTTGCGCAGATCGGCAGAATTGCCCAAATTTACAGATCAAGGAACCGCCGCGCAAGCGCGGGCACATTGGTGTTTTTGAGGCACACGACGTTCAGCTCGTGCACGCCCGTGAGCGGCGGGCAGGAAAAATGCCCGAACTGCGCATCATTCTTGACGACGGCCTCGTAGAGGAAGCTCACGCCGCAGCCCTCGCTCACCAGATGCCGGATGAGCTTGAAGCTGCTGATGCAGACATTCGCGCGAAACGCCTCGACCGTGTAGCCGCACTGCATGAGCTCTCGCTCTAGAATCTTTCGCGTACCGGAGCCAGGCTCGCGCAGGATGAGCCGCTCGGAAAAGAGCTCATCCATCGGCACCTCACAGCCCGAAAACGGGTGATCTTTCGCGCAGATGCCGATGTAGGGCTCGTTGCGCAGCAGAAAGCTCTCGTACCGGCTCTTGTCGAAAATGCCCTCGAGCACGACGAAGTCGAGCTCACCGCCCTCGAGCTGGGCGAGCAGGTGTGCCGTATTGTCGACGGTAAAAAAGAGCTCGTTGTCCGGCTCTTTCAAAAAGCGGATGATCTGCGGCAGCAGGATATAGTCGCCGATGGACTTCGTCGCGCCGATGCGAAGGCTCGTCTTCTCCTGCCGTTTGAGCGCACGGCACAGCTCCTCGTCCTGATAGCGCTGGCTGATGGCGTAGATCTCCAGCGTTTCGCCCTGCGGCGTTTTTTTGAGTTTTCGGCTGTCGTAGGTAAAAAGGCGCACGCCGTACAGCGCTTCGAGCGCCTGGATCTGTTTCGTCACGGCGGGCTGTGTCAAATGCAGCTGCTCCGCCGCCTTGCGGTAGTTCATCGTGGCGCACACGGTCAAAAAGGTCTCAAGCCGCTGGTCCATGTTCTCTCTCCTTTGTCGATAACAAACAGGAATCGACATATTCTTATTTATAATTTTATTATATCACAAGTCGGTGATATAATACACCCGCAACACGCATTGGAGGAGAGAAAATCACATGAAATTCATCGAAACTGTGAAAAAAATGCTGCCCGGTTGCGCCATCGCGCTCGTCATCGCCGTGGTGGCTAAGTTTTTAGAGCAGCTGGAGGAATCCGTGGGGCTGCACTTGATCGGCGCGTCGGTCATCGCGATGTTCATCGGCATGATCGTGAACCGCTTTTACGCGCCGAATGACAAGACGAAGCCCGGCATCAAGTTCACCTCGAAAAAAATTCTGAAATTCGCCATCATCCTGCTCGGCGCCAGCCTGAACATCACGACCGTGCTGACGGTCGGTAAGTTTTCGCTCACCGTCATGCTCTTCACACTGGCGACGTGCTTCGGCCTCGGCTATGTGATCGGCAAGGCGCTGGGGCTTGACTGGAAGACGAGCAGCCTCATCAACGCAGGCACGGGCATCTGCGGCGGCAGCGCCATCGCCGCCATCGCGCCGGTCATCGAGGCAACGGACATGGACATCGCCTACGGCATGTCGGCAACGTTCCTCTTTGACACGATCATGGTCGTCGTGTTCCCGCTGCTCGGCCGCGCGATGGGCCTTTCCGACGCGGCGTTCGGCCTGTGGGCCGGCACGGCGGTCAACGATACATCGAGCGTCGTGGCGACGGGCTATGCCTTCAGCGAGGCCGCGGGCGACTTTGCCACCATGGTCAAGCTGACGCGCACACTCGCCATCATCCCGACGGTGCTGGTCTTCGCCGCCATCAGCGTGCACCTCAAGAAAAAGGCCGCCGCGCAGAGCGGCGACCATGGCGTCAAGGTCAATATGAAGTCGGTGTTCCCGTGGTTCATCCTCGGTTTCCTCGCGATGTCGATCCTGTGCAGCGTCGGCGTCATCCCCGCCGGTCTCGCCGCGACGCTCAAGAGCATCAGCAAGTTTCTGATGGTCGCGGCGCTCGCCGCCATCGGCCTCAATACGAACTTCGCGGCGCTGTGCAAATCCGGCGCAAAGCCGATGCTCCACGGCTTTATCATCTCGCTGCTGGTCGTTCTTGTGGCGATTGCGGTCGAATATGTGCTCGGCATCGCGCCGAGCGGCACGCTCATTTAATCGTCCGCCGAAAGGATGAGATCGCAGCGGTCCTGCACGTCAAACGCATCGAAATAGCGCTGCTCGAGCGGGATCCAGCGGTCGAAAAACTGCTTTGCATGCGCGGGCGCATTCCGTTTGAGGATGCGCTCGCGCTGTTTTTCTGCCGAAATCGGCAGAAAAACGGATAGATCGTAGTACGGCGCAAGGTCGGGGTGCATGGAGTACGCGCCCTCAACGATGTTGAGCGTTCCCGCCTCGATCCTCTGCGGCGGGGCGATGGTAAACGTCGCGCAGTCGAAGCGGCGGTAGTCGACGGGCTTTCCTTCGCGCAACGGCAGGAGCACCTCTTCCAAAAAGCGCTCGCGGTCGACGTTGCCGCCGGGCTGCGCGAAGCGCGCCTCTGTGCGCTGCTCAGGGCGGAGGAAAAAGTCGTCCATGTGGAAGACAGGGCAGCCGTAAACATTTTGCAGCAGCTCGCCCAGCGTCGTCTTGCCGCTGGCGCTGCCGCCCTCGATGGCGACGAGCACGCGGTCCTTTTCCGCCGTCAGGCAGTCGATGCGCGCAAACAGCGGCAGCGCGCGGGCGAAGTCGCGCCGCAGGACGCGGTACGCGGGCGCGTAATTCTGCCGAAATATCTCGGAGTGGTGCAGCGGCGGAAAGCCGTCCTTGCGCCACCTCTCAACAGCTTCCGCCGTCTCCTGCGCAGAAAACGGCAGCTCGCCCGCGTCGGCCATTGTCTGCAAGGCGGTGAGCATCGCTTCGAGCTTTTCGCGCCCGCACTCCTCGTGCCGCGCAGAGAGGGCGAAGAGCCGCGCAAACGTCTCCGTGTTCAAGCCGTCCTGCAAAATGCCGAGGTGCACACGGCAGTAGTCGCCGCCGAGCAGCTCGACGAGCTCGGAGATACGGTCACCGCTTCGCGCCGCTTCGGCGCGGATGTAGTCTGCGGCGGCGGACGGGTCGGCGATCAGATGCTCGCAGCCAAAGGCGCTCTGATAGAGCGCCTTGAAGGCGTCCTGAAGCGCCAGCTCTGGATAGCGCGCGCAGTGGGCGCGCAGAAAATCGCGAATATCGATAAAATTCGTCATAGCGGCGGGGTTCCTTTACCAAAAAGTTTCGTTTATCATAGCGCTTTTTCGCCCCTTTCGCAAGGGGCAAGGGATTGACAGCCCTGCGCTTTTTTGATAAAATTCCCGCGTCGGCACAAGCCGGCAGCGTTGGCACAAGCTGACTTTTCTTCCGCGCGTTCCCTGAAAGCAAACGAGGTATCACCAAGGTATCAATCTCCCTGCAAGGGGAATATTGATGCCTTTTCTTTGTCTTTTCAAGGGTTTTCGCGCAGAAAACAAGACGCAAGAGAGGATGAGAACACCGTGACGATCCTTGTCATCGACGGCCAGGGCGGAAAGCTCGGCAAAACTTTGGTCGAGAACATCAAAAAGTCCTTCCCGCACCTCGAGATCATGGCGGTCGGTACGAACAGCGCCGCTTCCGACGCGATGCGCCGCGCGGGCGCTGACCGCGTGGCCACGGGCGAAAACCCCGTCATCGTGGCCTGCCGCAGCGCGCAGATCATCGCCGGCCCCATCGGCATCGCGATCGCCGATGCGCTGATGGGCGAGATCTCCCCCGCCATGGCAAACGCCGTCGCGTCAAGCAATGCCTACCGTGTGCTCATCCCGATGAATCTATGCAGCACGTATGTCGCGGGCGTGGACAAAAAGTCCTCCGCCATTCTGGACGACGCCATGGCGCACATCCGTTCGCTGCTCGAAGGAATGGAGAACAAACCATGAACAACGCTGCCACTGCAACTGCCCGTACCGCTTCCCCGGTGAGAAAACTCACCTATTCCGCGCTCTTCCTCGCCTTGGCGATGGTCCTGCCGTTTTTGACCGGCCAGATCCCCGAGATTGGCTCCATGCTCTGTCCCATGCACATTCCCGCGCTGCTGTGCGGCTTCATGTGCGGCTGGCCGTGGGGACTCGCGGTCGGCTTTATCTCCCCGCTGCTGCGCTCGATGTCCGGCATGCCGCCGATCTGGATCGCTATTCCCATGGCGTTTGAAATGGCGACCTACGGCGCCATCGCCGGTCTTCTGTACCGCAAGCTGCCGAAAACAGGCTGGCGCATCTATGCCTCGCTCATCTCCGCGATGGTCGCGGGCCGCCTTGTGTGGGGCCTTGTGAAGTTCCTGCTCGCGGGCCTTCAGGGCACGGAGTTCAGCCTCGCCCTCTTCCTCTCCGGCGCGGTGACGACGGCCGTCCCCGGCATCATCTTGCAGCTCATCCTCGTTCCCATCCTTGTAGTGGTAATGGAGCGCACAAATATGGCGCTCGACGTGTGAGCACTTGATAAAAACAGAAAAGGACTTGGACGAAAGCGTCCAAGTCCTTTTCTTTATTCCTCCGCTTTACTCAGCAGCTTCGGCGCGCTCGTGTCCATCAAAAACGCCCCGAGCGGCGCGGTGATGACGATGCCGAGCACCGCGACTGACAGCACGATGCTGCCGCAGGGCAGCCCCGCCGCAAGCGGCACCGAACCGATGGCCGCCTGCACCGTCGCCTTGGGAAGATAGGCAAACACGCAGTAAAGCCTCTCTTTCGCCGTGAGCGGCGTTCTGACGAGGCAAAGGCACACACCCACGGCGCGGAAAATGAGCGCCGAGAAGATCATGCCGACCGCCGCAAGGCCCACGCCCGCCATATAGCGGATATCGACCGCCGCTCCGACGAGGACGAACAAAATGACCTCCGCCGCCAGCCAGAGCTTGCCGAATTTTTCAGAGAGCCGCTTGGCAACGAACAGCGTGCACTTCATCTTAAGTAAGCACGCCATGCTGACGACCGCGAGCAGGCCCGACACCGGCACGATGCCCTCGAGCCAGCCCTCCGCCGCGACGAGCAGCAGCGAGACCCCCAGCACGATGATGACCTTCATGCTGTTGCGGATGCAGTGCGCTCGGGCATAGGCAGTCTCGAAAAAGCGGCTGAGCAACCACCCGACAAGCGCACCCAGCGCAACGCCGAGCACGATCGACGCAGGGATGCTCAAAAAGTCCGCGGCGTTGGCGCTGCCGCCCTGCGCCGTGTGCAGAAACGTTGTAAACAGCACAATGACGAAGATATCGTCGCACGATGCGCCGGCCAGGATCATCTGCGGGATGCTCTTGTCCGTTCCGCGGCCGCTTTCCATCAGCTGCACCATGCGCGGCACGACGACCGCGGGCGACACCGCCGCGAGCACCGAGCCCATGACCGCCGCCTCCACGCGCGTGATGCCAAGGAAGCACGGCGCGAGCATCACATAACCGATGATCTCGCACGTCGCGGGCAAACACGACATCAAGATCGCCGGACGGCCGACCTTTTTGAGGTCGCCCAGGTCGAGCGACAGTCCCGCCTTGAGCAGGATAATAACGAGCGCGAGCTTGCGCAGGTCGGCTGAGATCGACAAAATCGAGCCGTCCAGCACGTTGAGCGCGCACGGCCCCAGCAGGATGCCCGTCGCCAGCATGCCGATGATGCGCGGCAGCTTCAACTTTTGGCAGAGCGCGGCCAGCGCAAGGCCAACCAAAAAGATGAGTGCGAGTGAAGTTAACATAAATTCCCTCCTCCGGACACAAAAAAAGCTGATGCCCCCCTGTGACCGTTCAAAATCACAGAAGTCATCAGCTCAAAAAAGCGGTTTCGGCAGTGCCGTGGGAGAACCTCATTCCCGATTGCGCAGTATAACAAAGCGCGGGCAAAAATGCAAGCCCTTTTTCAAAAATCAGCGCTCGAACGTCACCTGATAGGCCCCCAACACCTGCGTGCAGGGGATGACGGCGGCATTTTCGACCGTGAAAGCCGCCTTTTCATAGTGCGTCGTCTCCTCTTCGGGGATGGCGGGCAGCATTTTGCCAAGGCTGACACCGTGCGCGCCGCCTGCAAAGCGCCAGGCGAATTCACAGTCGCAGAATTTCTTGTTTGCTGTGATCTTCTCCGCGGGCACGAGCGTAAACGTACCGTCTTTCAAGTAATAGCAGCCTACGTTGTCCTTTTCCGCAGGGCAGTCGCCCTCGATGCCGACGCCGGTGAACGAGATCGTCATCTCCGGCAGCGTGTAGGTCGTCTTTTTGCCGTCCTTCGTAAAGGGAACATCGTCCCAGCGGCCGATGTTGACCCAGCCGCGATTGTCGGCTTTTTCCGCGGCAGTGTTGAACTCGAGAGCCCCCGTTTTGCCGTCGCGCACCTCCGCGTTGATGCGCAGCACCGGCCGCAGCGAGGCAAAGCCCTCCGGCAGCAGGGCGCGCAGACGGTCCTGCTCCGCGCCGTAGGCCATGACAAACTGTTCAACGGTCATTGCGCTTCCTCTGTTTCCTTTTGTGCGCGCTCCGCGTCTTGCCTCAGCAGCCGCAGATAGGCGTCGAGATAGAGCTTGTGCGTCACGCTTAAAAGTGCCGAGCGCAGCAGTTCCTTTTCATCCGACTCGTCCTGTCCGACGCTTGCAAGATGGTCGCTCGCGCCGAAGACATAGCGGATGAGATTTTCAAATTCCTCGCAGAAGTAGTGATAAGCGGTCGGCAGATCGTAGGTCTCGTGCTGAATGCCGATCAGCGCGCGGATGTCATCCATCGCGACGACGCTCTTGATGCACGAGACAAAGATGAGGTACGCAATGCTCTCCGCGCCGTAGGCCTTTTTTTCTGGCCCGGGGATAATCTTCTGCTTAACATAATTGCTGACCATCGAGGCCGTGATGGGACTGAGCCCGCATCCCGTGATGGATTGATTGACATAACGCGTCACCTGTTCGAGATACAGCCCCACGTCGGGGATCTCCCCGAGCCGCGGGATATGAAAGCTTCGGACAGACTCCGCCAGACGGCTGCGCATATTTTCGTCCATAGCTGCTCCTCCGTTCAAACTGCGTTTTCATCATCTTAAACTTTGGTGAAAAAAATGTCAATAAGTTTTCTAAAAACCGATTGACAGTTATTGAAAATCGTTGTATTGTAGTCAAAGATGATTTCACCTGACAACAGGTTTTTGAATAACCGATTATTTTTTTGGAGGCTTCCCCATGATGAAACTGATTGCCGACTCCTCTGCCAACCTCACGATGCTGGAGGGCGTAACCTATCAGAGCGTGCCCATGACCATCCGCGCCGGCGAGCGCGACTTCGTGGACGATGAAACGCTCGACACACACGAGCTGCTCGACTATCTCGCGGCCTACAACGGCAAATCCGGCACGGCCTGCCCCAGCCTCGACGGCTGGCTCAAGGCGTTCGAGGGCGCGGATGAGATTTTCGTCATTACCATCACAAGCAGCCTGTCCGGCACCTGTGCCTCGGCCATGGCCGCGCGCGACGTGTATCTCCAGTCGCATCCCGAGGTCAAAATTCACATCTTTGACACGCTGAGCACGGGACCGGAGATGCAGTTGCTCGCAGAGAAGCTCGCAGAGCTGCACGCCAAGGGCCTCCCCTTCGATGTGATCTGCGAAAAGGCGCAGGAATATCTTGCCACCACGCACCTCTTCTTCAGTCTTAAGTCCCTGCACAATCTGGCGCAAAACGGCCGCGTCAGCAAAATCGCCGCGGGCGCCATCGGCATTCTCGGCATTCAGATCCTCGCCACCGCAAGTCTTGAGGGCACGATCCAGCCCGTTGAAAAATGCCGCGGCGAAAAAAAGACGTGCGCGGCGATGGTACAGAAGCTTCTGGAAGCTGACTACCACGGCGGCAAGGTGCGCATCCACCACGCCGAAAATCCAGAGGCGGCTGGGGCGCTCGCCGCTTCGCTGCGCGGGCACTTTCCCGAAGCAGACATTGAGATCCGTCCCTGCCGTGGTCTTTGCAGCTACTATGCCGAGCGCGGCGGCGTGATCGTCGGTTTTGAGACGATGTAAAACCGAACAGACAGCAAAAAGCAGACGGCCTGTGCGAGCCGTCTGCTTTTCTTTATCTCTGCCATTAGGCAGTTGGAGTGGTATCGGAGGTATTTGCATCGGAGGTCCTGCCGCCCGCTGGGGCGTTGCCGTCAGCGGGGCTTCCCTGCCCGCTGGGCGGTGTGGGGCGCTCGCCGCTGGGCATTTCGGGCACTTCTCCGTCGGGAAGCTCTGGCTTCTCGCCGTTTGGCATCTGACCGTCAAAGCCCTCGGGCAGTTCACCGTCTGGCTTCTGTCCACCGCCGGGGAAGCCGCCGCCCATGCCCATGCCGGTGGAAACCGTCCCGCTCTGCGCGGTCTCTTCGGTAGAGCTGTCGCCCGCCTTGAGGGTATACGCACTGTCCGCCACCACATTGGCAGACGAGAAGAGGATGAAGTTCGCACCGCATCTGGCTGTGCCGCTGTACACAGCATTGCCGTCGGCGTCTTCAATCGTGAAATCCGCGTCCGCGGCGATCAGGCTGCTCTGCGTACTGCCCGGCATGCCGCCAAAGCCCGTTGAGCCGTAAATGACGCAGGGCTGCGTGGCCTCCAAGTTCATGCCCATGCCGCTGCTGCCGCCCGCGGCGAGCACCGTGCCGCCCGAGACGGTGATGGTGCCGTCGGCATCCAGCGGCTCGTTGTCCGCCGTGTTGGCCGTCCACACAATGACTGTACCACCAGTGATGGTCAGCTCGCCGTTGGAGTCAAAGCCGTCGCCGCCGGAGGTATAGGCGTCGATCGCACCGCCGGAGATCGTCATCGTGAAGTCGTAGTCCGTCAGGTCGGAATTTGCCGCATTCAGGCAGTCGTTCGAGGCGTTGATCGTGATGTCGCCGGAGCAGACATTCAGCTCCGCGCCCTCAAGGCCCTCGCAGCAGTTCGTGATGTCAATCGTGGGGCCGTCCGTGCCATCCGCGCCGATGTTCAGCACCAAATCGCAGTGAATGGCGTCGTCCGCAGCGTCGATCGTCAGCGTGCCGCTCTCTACATTCAAGAGCTGCTCTGCGTTGATCGCGTCGTTGACGGGTGCATCGATATTCAGCGTCAAATCGCGGATCGTGAGCAACGCTTCGCCGTCCTCGTCCGTCGTCGCGCCGGATTTGATACCGTTTTTGCCGTTGGCCGTGACGGCGAGCTCGCCATCGCCGCAGAGGGTGACGGTCGAGCCGTCCTTGCACTTGATGACGGCGTTTTCGGCATTTTCGTTTTCGGGGTAGTTGTCATCGTTGTTCTGCTCGGTGTCGCTCAGGGAATTTTCCGTACCGTCGGAAACAAGGATGGTCACCTCGCTCGACTTGCCGCAGGTGATGGCGGCGGTGTCCTCACTCGTGAGGGTCAGGCCGTCCAGCACCAGCGTCACGCCGGTCGTACCCTTTTTCACCTTGATGGAGCCGTCCGCGCAGCTGCCCGAGACGGTGTAGGTACCGCTGTCTGTGATGGTGAGCGCCGTGCCGTCGATCTCGTAGCCCGTGTTAGTCTCGCCCGCGGCGGTCACGCCGCTGTCGGTAAAGGTAAAGGTCACATCGCTTGCCGCGTCCGCCGTACTATTATTTATCGTACCGGCGCAGGCCGTGAGTGACAGCGCCAGCGCCGACGCGCACAGGAAAGGCAGTAGTTTTTTCATCATAATATCTCCTCGATCAATAATCTTACATGGTCCTCTCAGGGCGGGCGCGAGCTTTTTTCGCACCGTGCGCCCGTTCCTTTGAGCCTGGCGACAGCATACCCGCTTTGCCTAAAAGTTACCTAAAGAAAACAAAGATTTTACCTTTAGGTTTCTTTTAGGTTGCGCGTTCATACTTGAGCGCACAAAGGAGGTTCGACACCATGGCGATTCAATGCTGTTTTGAACGATATGAAAAGAAATACTGCCTGACCCTTTCCCAGCAGCGCTTTTTACTGGAGCGGATGACGCCCTATATGAAAAAGGACGCGTACGGCGAGTACACCATCTGCAACATTTATTATGATACCGACGACTACCGCCTGATTCGCGCGTCGCTCGAAAAGCCCGTCTATAAGGAAAAGCTGCGCGTGCGCAGCTACGGCGTGCCGCAGGAGGACGGCAAGGTCTTCGTCGAGCTCAAGAAAAAATTCGATGGCGTCGTCTATAAGCGCCGCATCACAACGGGCATCCAGAACGTGGAGCCGTTTCTCTCCGGCGAGCTGCCGGGTGAAAACTTCGGCCAGATCGGACGCGAGATCGGCTATTTTCAGTCGTTTTATCAGACCGTGCCCAAGGTCTTCATCGGCTACGACCGGCTTGCCTTTGCGGGCATCGACGATCCGCAGCTTCGCATCACGTTCGACACCAATTTAAGGTGGCGCGATACGGACGTCGACCTTCGCCTCGGCGACCACGGCGCGCCGATCGCGCTGCCCTGCGGCGATGTGCTGATGGAAGTCAAAATTCCCGGCACGTGCCCGCTGTGGCTCAGCCATCGGCTCTCCCACGTCGTTTTCCAAATACGGCGCCTGCTACCGTGACGAGTTGTCCGCAGGCGTCCACACGACCAATTTAAAGGAGAATACCTTCTGTGCTTAACTCGATCTTAGGAAGCGAATTGACGCTCGTCTCGTTTCTCATCTGTACGGCGGTGTCGCTGCTGCTCGGCATCGGCACAGCGCTCGTTTCGATGTACCGCTCGCGCACGACGCAGAGCTTCGCCGTCACACTCGCGATCTTGCCTGCCGTGGTGCAGCTCGTCATCATGCTGGTGAACGGCAACCTCGGCGCGGGCGTCGCCGTGGCAGGTGCGTTTGGGCTCGTGCGCTTCCGCTCCGCGCCGGGCACAGTGAAGGAGATTGGAGCGCTGTTCCTCGCGATGGCCATCGGCCTTGCGACCGGCATGGGCTATGTGGGGCTCGCCGTCATGGCGTTTGCCATCGTCTCGGCGGCGATGCTGCTGCTCACGACGGTGAATTTTGGCGGTGCGAACGAGCACAAGCGCGTGCTCAAGATCACGATCCCCGAAAGTCTTGACTACGACGGATTGTTCGACGATTTCTTTGAAAAGTACACCAAGTTCTGCGTGCTCGAGCGCGCGAAAACGAGCAACATGGGCACGCTCTACGAGCTCACCTACCGCGTCACGCTCCCCGATGACCACGCGCCCAAGGCGTTTTTAGACGATCTTCGCTGCCGCAACGGCAACCTCAACATCACCTGCGGGCGCGAGGCGACGAAAGACGCGCTCTGAGGCATCTTGATTTTTGCCCGCACGCTCTTTATACTACACATATCACCGGAAATCAGAGGGGGAACCTTTTATGCGGCTGCTGATCGCAGAGGATGAAGTGGACCTTGCCGAGGCGCTGACAGTCTTTTTTGAAAAAATCACTTCTCCGTCGACGCCGTGCACAACGGCTTCGACGCCTATGAATATGCCTCGTCGGGCGCATACGACGCCGTCATTTTAGACGTGATGATGCCCAAGATGGACGGTATTCAGGTGCTCGAAAAGTTGCGGCAGGAGGGCGTGAAAACGCCTATCATGATGCTCACGGCCAAGGGCCAGAAGAGCGACCGCATCACGGGCTTCAACGCCGGCGCGGACGACTATCTTCCCAAGCCCTTCGACCCTGACGAGCTCTTGAGCCGCGTGCGCGCCATTCTGCGCCGCAGCGAGGCCTACCAGCCGACGGTGCTCGCCTACGGCGATCTGACGCTCGACCCCGGCAGCGGCAATTTGAGCTGCAGGAAGGATTCCATCCGCCTGAGCGGGCGTGAGTTTCAGATCATGGAGCTTTTCATGCGCTCGCCGCGGCAGGTCTTTTCCGCCGAGCGCATCATGGAGCGCGTGTGGGGCTGGGATAATGAGGCGGAGATCAACGTCGTATGGGTGAACATCTCGAATCTTCGCAAAAAGCTCAAGTCCATCGGCTCGCACGTCACCCTGCAGGCAAACCGCGGCCTCGGCTACGTGTTGGAGGAGAGCGTATGATCAAGCGCCTGCGAAACCGCTTCATCCGCATCGCGATGCTCTCCGTCACGGCGGTGATGCTGCTGCTGACGGTCATTCTGAACGTTGCAAACTATGTTTCGACCGATTCCGACCTGAAGCAAACGCTGACGCTCATCTACGAGAACGCGGGCACCATCCCCCACTCGCGCTTTCAGCTGCCGGACAGCGCCGACGCGCCGACGCCGCTGGAAAATGACGACGGCAACGGCGACATCGCCCCCGCGCCGCCCGACGGTGCGGACGATTCGCAGACGCCGCAGGCCCCGCCCGACGACAAGATTGCGCGGCGCGAAGGGCCATTCACCGCCGAAACGCCGTTTTCCACGCGTTTTTTCGTCCTGCGCTACACCTCCGACGGCACGCTGACACAGGCAGACCTCGACAATATCGCCTCCGTCACGGAGGATGATACGCAGGAATATCTCTCCGCCGCGCTTGTGCACGGCGAGGGCTACGGCTACTGCGGCAGCTACCGCTACTTTGTGGCGCAGGAGGACGGCGAAAATATCGCCATCTTCCTCGACTGCTATCACGAGCTGCGCGCGATGCGCGTGGTGCTCGTGTGGTCGCTGCTCGCCGATGCGGCATGCATCCTGCTTGTTTTTTTGCTCGTTGTGCTGCTCTCGCGCCGGGCCATCGACCCCGTGGTGCGCAGCGCGCAGCAGCAGAAGCAGTTCATCACCGACGCAAGCCACGAGCTGAAAACGCCCATCACCGTCATCGCCACGAGCCTCAAGGTGCTCGAAATGGAGACCGGCAAGCAGAAGTGGATCGACAAGGCCATGGCGCAGACGGAAAAGCTCACCTCTCTCGTCAACTCGCTCGTCACGCTCTCACGCATGGACGAGGAGGATTCGCCGCTCAAGATGGAGGACTTTCCCGTGAGCGACGCCGTGCGCGAAACGGCGGAATCGTTCACCGACTTTGCCGCGTCGAAGGGGCACGAGCTGCACCTTTCGATCATCTGTTGAAGCCGCCCGGCAGATGCCCGAAGGCGGGCGCATCTTAATCATCGGCT
>OGXC01001651.1_pt1 | contig 16815 bp, 16 predicted proteins | sample 1576201 | NCBI WGS metagenome assembly OGXC01 (sample SAMEA3541562, study PRJEB24748) | human gut metagenome | biome: human gut; feature: human-associated habitat; material: faeces | place: China | collected 2012 | reverse complement strand
CGAATGACTCTATCCATCAGCGCCGCCCAACAGCTCGACAAACTGAAATATTCCATTTCATTGTACCACATCCGTCCCCTTCCATTTCCTCATGGAAGAATGTCATATTTTTATAGCCTTCATCGGTAAAATTCATTGATTCCCTATATTAAAAATCATATAATAATAGGGTAAATAACGAATCTTTGGGCTTTCCCAGAGATGCTTTTCCAATGTGAAAGGAGTTTATTCATGGAAAACAATGCAGGTCTTCTGGAAAGGATTTTCCACCTTTCCGAGAATAAGACCAACGTGAGGACCGAAATCATGGCCGGAATTACCACCTTCATGACCATGGCCTATATTCTCGCCGTGAACCCCACCATCATGAGCACCACCGGCATGGACAAGGGCGCCGTCCTCACCGCCACAGCCCTGGCCGGTTTCCTGGGGACCATGTTCATGGCCATTTTTGCCAACTACCCCTTTGCCCTGGCACCGGGAATGGGGCTTAACGCCTTCTTTGCTTTCACCGTAGTGAAACAGATGGGCTATTCCTGGGAAATGGCCCTGGCCGCCGTATTCGTAGAAGGGATTATTTTCATTATCCTCTCCCTCACCAATGTGCGAGAGGCCATATTCAATGCCATTCCTCTTAACCTGAAAAAGGCCGTATCCGCCGGCATCGGCCTCTTCATCGCCTTTATCGGCCTCGGCAGTGCCCAGATCATCGTTGCCAATCCGGCCACCAAAATTTCCCTGTTCTCCTTCAAGCAGGCCATGGCTGCCGGCACATTCCATACCACCGGCATCACCGTGGTGCTGGCCATCATCGGCGTCCTCTTCACCGCCATCCTTATGGTACGGAAAGTCCGGGGTAATATCCTCTGGGGCATCCTCTTCACCTGGATCCTTGGTGTTCTCTGCGAAGTGACCGGTCTCTATGTACCGGATCCTTCCGTAGGCGCTTTCAGCACGCTCCCCAACTTTTCCGGTGGCGCCGCTGCTTTCGAACCAAAGAGCATCGCTCCTATTTTCATGAAACTGGATTTCTCCCAGATTGGAACTTTCAACTTCGTAGTGGTTCTCCTGGCATTCCTGTTCGTCGATATTTTCGATACCATCGGCACCCTGATCGGCGTTTCCTCCAAAGCCAATATGCTGGATGAAAACAACAAACTGCCCCATATCAAGGGCGCTCTTATGGCGGATGCCGTAGCTACCTCCGTTGGCGCGGTGCTCGGCGTTTCCACCACCACCACCTACGTAGAAAGTGCATCCGGCGTTTCTGAAGGCGGCCGCACAGGGCTGACTGCCGTTACCGTGGCGGTGCTCTTCCTCCTGTCCATGTTCCTTTCCCCCATTTTCATGGCCATTCCTGCCTTTGCTACGGCACCGGCCCTCATTATCGTGGGATTCCTCATGTTCACCGCTGTCACGGGCATCGAATTCAATGATCCCCGGGAAGCCATTCCCTGCTATTTCACCATCATCGCCATGCCCTTTGCCTACAGCATTGCAGAAGGCATTTCCTTCGGCACCATCACCTATACCCTGATCAATATCCTCACCGGACGGAAGGATAAGGTCAGCATTCTCATGATGATCCTCACGGTGATCTTCATACTGAAGTACATATTCCTTTAATGGATGAACGAAAAAGGCTGTGACCCCGTTCACAGCCTTTTTTCATGGGTAAATCATTTCCACCGGCAGCCTTTTTTCGGTCCGCCATTTCATAAAGGAGCTCTGTATGCTTCCCTATCTTCTCATGTTCTTTGCCATCGGCATGGAACTCTCGGGCACCACATTTCTCAAAATGTCCCATGGCTTTACGGTCCTCATCCCCACGATTTTATGTCTTGGATCCTACGGTCTCAGTTTCTTTTCCTTCTCCCGGGCCCTGAATTCCCTGAACCTGGCCCTGGCCTATGCCACATGGAGCGCCGTGGGAATTCTCGCCACCACCTTCATTTCCTGGCATTTCTTCGGAGAAAAGCTGACCACCATCGGCATGATAGCCGTGTTCCTCATCATCGTGGGATGCGTCCTGCTGAATCTCTATGGCGTAGACAAATAAATGCAAATCCCGGCAAATGCCGGGATATTTTCCTTTGGAGGTCTCTATGAAACTGAAATTACTGCTCTGTACTTTGACAGCCGCCCTGTATGCGGCCTGTTCCGTTGAAGCGGCGCCGCCGGAAATCACGGCGGATGCGGCGGTGATTATGGATGAAAAAGACGGGACCATTCTCTATGAAAAGAATGGCACAAAAAAGGAATACCCCGCCAGTATGACAAAAATCATGACCTGCATCCTGTCCATCGAAAAGGGAAATCCCTATAAAACCATCAGCGTCAGCGCTAATGCAGCTGACGTGGAATCTACCGCCCTGAACGGCGGAGAGTGGATTACCCTGGACAACCTTCGGAACCAGATGATGATGATTTCCGATAACGGTGCCGCCACAGCCATCGCAGAAAACCTGGCCGGCAGCCTTCCGGCCTTTGCGGAGGACATGAACGCAAAGGCAAAGGAAATCGGCATGGACCATACCCATTTTGTCAATGCCAATGGCATGCCCGATGAAAATCATTATTCCACCGCCGAAGACATGGCCCGTCTCGCCCGGTATGCCATGGAAAACAGGACATTCCGCCGCATCGTTTCCACGAAATATAAGGAAATCCACTACGAAAGGCCCCTCTATAATTTCCATTGTGAAAATTCCAATGAACTGCTGTATTCCTATCCTGGTACCACGGGTATCAAGACCGGCTACACCCATGCCGCCGGAGGCTGCCTCGCCGCATCTGCCATTCGGGATAACCATGAACTCATCGTCATCGTCATGCATTCCAGGGATATGGATACCCGCTTTACAGAAGGCGCCGCCCTTTTGGACTACGGCTTCCGGATCCTGGAAGGAAAGGAAACAGCCCCGGAAACAAAGGCAGTGAAAGCACAGAAAGGAAAGAAAAAGATGAAAGCGTCAAAGATGCAAAGGATTCCGGAGAGTCTATAACGTTCACGGGGTTTATGGTTCCGCCAGCCCGGGAGCCCATCCGAGAGTTCCCTTCCCCATGCTCTCCCTAGGGAAGCACTGATTAATTCGCAGAGTCAGATTTCATAAGGATTTTTATGCACTGCTTCGTCATAATCCTCCTTAAATAGCTCGCTATTCGCGTCGGATTATTCCTCGCATTGTATAAAAATCCAAGGATGAAATCTGACAACGATTTAATCAGCGCTTCCCTGGAACCATTTGACCCGGTAAACCTTTTTTGAACCCCGCTCTCCCTGAAGATTCATTCCAGCAGCACCATGCCGTACACCGTCACTTCCTTCACCGGCCCCGTATACATGCGGGCAGAAAAACCGTTATCCTCAGCCAGGGCAAGCACATCGATGCCGCAGGCCTCCAGGGAGGGACGGGCTGACTCGGGATGGATACAGCGCTTCAGGTTACACACCGGGCACAGGCCGCAGCGTCCTGCCTTCAGAGCAAAGGCCTTATAATAATTTCTCATCATAGCCCCTTTTTCTATTTTTAAAAGCACCCTGAGCAGATCATTATTGAGTGCTCTGTCGAACTCCTGCCAGTCTTTCATCTTTTCCAATGCCATGGACCGCCGATACTGCACCAAAAGGCCCCACCGGTACTCCCTAAGGAACCGGTCCATAAAGGATATGTCCGGAGTATAGGGTGGACAGCAGAGGTTGCTGCCATACTGGGCGCAGCCATATTGACATTTCATCCGGGGCCAGACACCCCGTTTTACAGTGGCCACGTCCACCACCTTCACCGCTGAAGCCCCCGCTTTTTTCGCAATTTCTTCCAGAATAGCCATATCCTTATCGTCCATGGAAATCCCCCTTTTCTGTCCATTTTCTACCGGTATTGTACCACAGGAGACATATTCCTCCCCGTTGCACAGGTTAATCTATTCAGATACAATAAGGAAAGAATAATAAACATCAAATATATCTATCATTATTCCAGAAGGAGTTCCTATGAAAAAGATTATTTTATCCCTTTCCCTGCTGCTGGCCCTGGGAAGCCTGTCCATGGCTGCCGATCTCCCGGAAGACGGGGTTTACCTGAATAAGGATGGTACGCCGATCACCGCGGCAGAGGAAATCCCGCCGTCCCTTTCCTCCGCCAAAATGCTGCCCCAGACCGAGGCCGTCCATGAGGCACTGGCTTCTCTTTCCCACTCTTCCGCCACCGTTCTCCGCATCACCATCAATGAAGACGGCACCGTGACCCATGCGGAAGTGGAGCAGAGCTCGTCCTCCCTGATTCTGGACCAGTATGCTGCATCCTCTGTGGAGTCCTGGCATTTCAAACCGGCCCGGCGGGGAGACCGGACAGTTACTTCTGCTGCCTCCGTACCGGTCCGCTTTATTTCAGCCATGGTTTCCACACCGGCAGCACCAAAAGAAACCTTCCTGAAGGACATGGATGAATCTGTCCGCCAGGCGGCGGAACGAAACGGGCATCCCCTGATATCCGTCAAAGCGTTCATTACATCCGGCGGGAAATTAGACGGAAAGCCGGTGGCCCTGAAAGGAGAGAATACGTCCATGTCCAGCGGAGACTTCAAGATTCTTTCCGCCTATGCGGAAGACTGTGTCCGCCACTGGACCTTCACCCCGGCCCTGAACCCTGACGGAGAGGCCATTTCTTCAACAGCCCTATTCCCGGTGCAGCTGTAACTGGCAATGAAAAACGCCGACTCTGAAAAGGGTTCGGCGTTTTTCATTGCCAGAAAGGGAGCCTGCCAAGGGCTGCAGGGTTACGGGTAGTGGAAGCTTCAGACATCAGCCGGTCAGACTTCAGACAAGCTCAGGAAGCGCTAATTATTTCGCAAAGTCCGATTTCATAAGGCCCTGCTTTAGTATTTGGGCGCTGCCGCCTCCCCCTCCGCCACTTGGCCGTCAGACGTTATCCTTTCACCGCCTTGTACTGCCCGTTCTCGATTTTGAGAAGTACCAGGTCCACTTCCGGATCCCCGGAGTTATTGAAGGTCATGGGACCTACGGCGCTTTCGAAGTTTTTGATATTGGCCAGAGCATCCCGTACCTTCCTGGAATCGGTGGTGGTCCCTGCATTTTCCATGGCCCTGGCTGCCAGCTTTCCGGACACATAGGCACAGGCTGCAAAGTTATCCGGTTCGTGTCCATACTTTGCCCTGAAATTTTTCACGAATTCCCGGGTTGCTTCTGAATTTCTGTCTGGGGACCACATGGAGGATACGTACACATTATCCGCAGCCGGTCCCGCAATTTTGACGAGTTCCGGCGATACGAAGCCATTATCTCCCAGCACCGGCTGGTTCATACCCATGTCCCTCATTTTCTTAAGGATGAGACCCCCTTCCTGGTAGTATCCTGCCACCACCACGGCATCCGGATTGGTATGCTGGATTCTGGTAAGCTGGGCGGAAAAATCGGTATCCTTGTCCGCAAAAGTTTCGGTATCTACGATGTCTACCCCTGCCTCTTCCAGTGACTTTTTAAAGATTTTATAGGCCGACACCTGATGTTCATTATTGTGGGAATACAGGATTGCCACCTTTTTATATCCCAGGAGGGCCTGGGTCTTCTTTACGGTCTGCGGGATATTTTTAGACTCCGGCACACAGTTCCGAAACATGTAGTCTCCCATGTCCATGAGCCCCTCCGCCGTGGTCGCTGCGCCGAGGAGAGGAATCTTCGCCTTCTGGAACAGGGGCCCCACTGCTTTGTATTCTCCGGAAATCAGGGGACCGATGACGATAACCTTCTTGGCGGAAATCATTTTCTGTGCTGCCGACACCGCCTGCTGCACGTTGCCCTTCGTATCCACCATTTCTACTTCCATGTGAACTTTGCCTTCCCGGTTCACTTCTTCCACCGCCAGGTCGAGCCCCTCTTTTTCCGCCAGCCCATAGGAAGCCACCCCGCCGGATACGCCATTGATAAATCCCACTTTCGCCGTTTTGCCTGAAGTTTCTCCCTGCAATTTTCCACCGCATCCAGCAAGTCCTGCACAGGCCGCTGTCATCATGAGGCCAAAGGCCGCCGCTTTCAGCACGTTTTTCCAGTTTTTCATAGTCATTTCTCCTTTGATGAATAGCACATGTGCAATCCTCACTCTCCGGAAACCATAAAGCGCCTCTGCCTGAAAAGTTCAGACAGAGGCGCTTGACGCGGTACCACTCTGGTTTATCACTCAGCCGCCAAAGCATAAGGATAGGAACAGAAAAGCCCCTGTCCACCATGGGACAGGGGCGAATTCGCGGTACCACCCTGCATTATACTCTGAAGGCCTGCCCTGTAACGGGGGCGCCCGTCCTGATTTACTGAATTCCTTCAATCAGGAAGCTCACGAGTGATAGTCCACAGGTTTTCTACACCGGCTTTCACCATACGCCGGCTCTCTGCAGCTTCCTGCCTGTTTCCTTCTCGTTCACAGCATGTACTGGTTTGAATGTGATTTTGATATTACACAATATCCGCCTTTCCGTCAACAGGAAATATCCGCAATTGCAGAATTCGCATATGAATGCCCAATGATAAGGGCAAGTCATACATCCTTCGGGCCGTTTCTGTCTGACAAACTGTTGCGCTGGTAACTGGCGGGCGGCTGAACGTATGGATGGGGCTAAAGGTGATGGGTGAACATCGCTGCGCTCGTTCTCCGGGTTGCAGGTGCTTCGCACCGGGGGGCATAATGTTGTTCAGCCTGCGGCGCTTCCAACAGCCAACCTCCGTCGCCTGACAGCGCCACCTCGCCATCAGGCGTTACCATTCAGCCCCTTGACAAAGACCGTACTCATGGGAGTGAAAATCCAAGCATCAAACTCCCCTGCAAACTGAAATTGACAAAATCCCCAAAAGTTCATCAAAACTTTAAATAGTACCTTGCATTGCAAAGTACTTTGTGATATATTGTTAGCAACAACAAATTGACCGCAAGTTCAATTCCATTTCGAGGAAAAAGACCTGTCATCCTTGTAAGAAAGGACATGCCATGAATATCCAGCTGAAGAAAGGGGTTATGGAGATTGTGGTACTATCCATGCTGAGAAGGAAAGACTACTATGGCTATGAACTGGTCACGGACATTTCAAAATACATTGAAATGTCGGAGGGTACCATTTATCCCCTGCTGAACCGATTCAAGAAAGATGGCCTGGTAGATACCTATCTGGCAGAATCCCACAACGGGCCACCCCGAAAATATTACCGGATTACCGACGCCGGATGGGAGGAATTTAAAGAATCCCTGAAGGAGTGGACGGAATTTACAAAAGCCGTCAAAAAGATACTGGCCGAAGGAGGCGATATCCATGAATGAAACAGAATTTTTAGATCTTCTCCGTTACTATTTCCGCAACGCGAAGACGGAGGAAGTGAATGAAATCCTTTCCGATTATGAATCCCACTTTGAAGAAGGAAAGAAAGGGGGCCTTTCGGAGGAAGAAATCGCAAAAGAATTGGGCAGTCCAAAGGATATTTACGACTCCTACCAGTCCGAAGGGGTGGTGGATGAAAAGACAAAGGGCGCCCAGGTGAAAGAAACCGCCCGGATGCTGGCCAAAGATACCGCCATGGAAGCAGGAAAGGCCTGGTCCCAGGTAAGTCCCAAGCTTCCGGAGGCCGCAGAAACGACAGTCCGGATTTCCGCCCGCCTCCTCACTGCTGCAGGCATCATCATCAGCGTAGTTATCCTGGCAGCCACAGCCCTCGTCATCGCCCTTCTTACCATGAACTTTGCTCCCTTCCACGGCGTCCCGCCGCTTCCAAGATTCAGTCCCCTCACCGTGGCCTCTATTACGGGATTTGGTATATTTACAGCCCTCTCCGTTTACTTCATTACGGAAGAAGGCAGCCGTGCCATTCGCGGCGCCCTGGATAAATCCCCCAATACGAAGGGTGGTGCGGATTCATGAAGCGGATCATCCTCTGTGTGGTTCTCGCCATTATCTGCCTCGTTGTGGGCGCTTTCTCTTTCCTGATAAACGACCTTCCCTCCTATCACCGATGGATGAGTGACAATGGTCCCCGGATCATGGAAAACTTCAATGCCCGGAGTAAGGACAAGGGAAAGGAAGAATTCCGGAGCAGTCCTTCGGAAGACGACCGTATGCCCCACCGGGATAACCGGCAGGATACCATGAGAAACGGCGGTCCCATGGATGGAAGCCACCGGGGTCCCATGATGGGCTCTCCCAATAATTCCCGGGATACCGACCAGCAGGCCTCTCCTGTTCCTTCGGATAAATAAAACAGGAAATTCCATTTCCGGTCTATCCGCCGGAGAAAATATCTATTTCCCTCGGCTGATTTTATATAGATTCATACTATCAGAATGAAACAAAGTGCAGGGAGATTCCCCTGCAGAATCGAGGTTATCATGAAAAAAATGAACATCCTTCTCACCGCATCCCTGGCAGCCCTCACCCTCATGGGAGGCGCCCTTGTTTCTTCTTCCGTTTCTGCCGCTGACTATGGCCAGCCGCCAAAAATGGAAGCACAGCAGGGCCAGCCGCCACAGTTTGAAAATGACAATGGACAGCGTCCCCAGTATAAAAAGGATCACAAGAAGGCTCCCAAAGTAAAGAAAGACAAGTCCCACAAGGACAAAAACAAGTGGGAAGAGCCAAAACAGGAAAAGCAGGCCAAGAGCCAGAAGAAGCTGAAACCCTGGGAAGAAAAATACTATGAACAGCATCCGGAAGCCCGGGAACAGGATGAGCACAAAGGAAATCCGGAAAAGAAAAACTTCCAGGACGATGACGGAAACAACTGGCATCGCCTGTAAGAGGTAAGGGACCCCGGACCACTCCGGATGTCCCGGATTGCTGCAAAAGAGGTAATAATACATGAGAAACCTGAAGAAAAAAATACTGATGGCGGCGGTCCTGCTGGCTTTCACAGCCGGTGCCTCAGCCCTGGGAAACGCCGCTGATGCAGCCTCCCTTTCCGCCAAAGATCCTTCCGGTCCTATCTCCAATGTGGGCCGTGATTACCGCATCTCCCTCATCGAGGCAGACCGGGCCGGCGGCCATGTTATCCACAGAGCCGTAAATCCGGAAAGCCAGGCTGCCAACGACGATGCCACTCCGGAAGCAGCTCCTGATGATGAAGCCATTCCTCCGGATGGTCCGAATGGCCAGAATCCCCGGATGGAGAGAAAGGCCCCACCGGACAGGCAGTACCGGCAGGAGGGCAGAGACGGCCGCCCGTCCTATGGTCCCAGCGAACATCATAGATATCACGGAGAAAGCGAAAACAGAGACCGTCATTTCCGTCACGAACGGGAAGAGCATCGCTTCGAACGGGATGGTGACCATGGAGATTCCTCTTCCTGCCCTCGGTTGGAAGAAGCTGAAAGGCACCATCACCACAGGGACTATCGTTTTGGTCCCAATGGGGAACGGCGCCACCATGGCGAATGGAAAGGTGGTGATAACAGCAAATTCCACGACAGGAACGGCAATACCCGTCACGACGATGGAGAAGAAACCCCACCTCCGCCGCCACCGCAGGATGCACAGTTCTGAAGAAGTATCCAATTTTGTAAACCTTATAAATCATATCCAATCTCCCTACAAATAAAGAGGAGAGGAGGACCCCTGAACCCTCCTCTCTTTTTATTTGTCATGAATAGGCAAAACTGTCGATGTCCCCGCCGTAATATTTCGGTTTATCGAGCTGACGGTTTTTGATGCTAACGGTTGGAGTCACCAGCATGGGGCTGCCAGCTGTTAACTCTTAGGAATGCTGGTCCGCCTGCGGCGCTTCCCAATCGATATTTCTGTCAGTCATTCGTGCCGCAGGCTGTGGAGCTTCCCTGAAAGCCAGCGGCCAGTAGCCCCCGCCCGAATGACTCTATCCATCAGCATCGTCCCAGCTGCCCACCGCAATGATCTCTTGCGTTCCCTTTTATCACCGTAGTTTATAAAAATTTAATCTGATATTGAAAAAACCATGGAATGCTTTTCATACAATAAGATATCATAAAGCACACAGGAGCACTTCCCGAAATGGACCCGTCCCATTTCCCGCCGCCCCTGTTCCCGGTATGTTATAATATACAGTGGTTTAAAACCATTCAGTGGAGGATACATATGATATCGATTGTGACACCCGTATATAATGAAGAAGGAAACGTGGTTTTCTTTCACGATGAAGTGACAAAGGTCATGGACACTCTTGGCATGGACTATGAAATCATCTATGTCAATGATGGTTCCAGGGACAGGACCGATGAACTCATCCACCAGTTGGCGGACCGCGATCCCCACGTACGGGCTCTCACATTCGCCCGGAACTTCGGCCACCAGATTGCTATTACCTGCGGCATGGACTTTGCCAGAGGCGATGCCGTCATCACCATGGATGGGGACATGCAGCACCCACCGGCCCTGATTCCAAAACTCATCGAAAAGTGGCAGGAAGGCTACGATATTGTCCAGACCATCCGCACCGCCACGGAAGATGCGGGATTTGTCAAAAAGCTCACATCCTCCGGCTATTATGCCGTTATCAATTCCATATCCACCACAAAAGTGGTTCCAGGAGGGTCCGATTTCCGCCTCATGGACAGAAAAGCGCTGGATACATTCCTGAAATTCCGGGAACACAGCCGGTTTATCCGGGGCATCGTAGGAGGCCTCGGCTTCAAACAGACCACCATCGAGTTTGAAGCCCCCGCCCGTCATGCCGGAGTGTCCAAATTTTCCATGAAGAAAATGCTCCACTTTGCCATGGACGGTATTATTACCAATTCCACGGTTCCCCTGCGCATGTCATTTTATATCGGACTTCTTGCCGCTTTTGCCGGATTCCTCCTCATTCTCCATGTGCTGTACTGTGTCATCACAGGGCAGGCGGTCCCCGGCTGGGCAACCATGACCATCCTGATTTCCATCTTTGGAAGTCTGAATCTCATGGGTCTCGGCATCCTCGGGGAATACATCGGCCATATTTTTGAGGAAACAAGAAATCGTCCTCTCTACTGGCTGTCCGATGATACCGCTGCCCATCGGGATAACCCCTATCGGGAAACCCATGGAAGCGAAAAATAATACCATACAACTGTCTGCAAAGCCAGCCTCCTTTCGAAGAGGCCGGTTTCATGTGCTTATCTTACTTTTAATGTTGTGACCGGAAAGGAGTCATCCCCTTGTCAGATATTCCATTTTTCCAAAGTGAACTTTTTGCCGAGCTCAGTGAAGACCTGAAGCAGTCTTCCCGTTTTACCGCCACCTACCGCATCGCCGCTCCGGATTACGAAGAAGCGAAGAAACTGGCCTTCGGCATCTGCGTAGAACAGACCGTGGAATGTCCCTACGAACTGGTAGAGGGCACTCCCATCGGCGATTCCATTGTTGGACAGATTGAAGACCTGAAGAAAGCAGAGCCCGGTGCCTACTACGCCACCATTTCCTATGATCCCGATGCTGTGGGCAGTGAAATGGCGGAACTCCTGAATATGCTTTTCGGAAATACCAGCCTCCAGCCTGGCATCAAGCTCATGTCCTTCGACCTGCCGGAATCCATGTACGACAGCTATCCCGGTCCCCGTTTCGGCCGCACCGGTATCCGTGATCTCTGCGGCGTTCCCCGGGGACCTATTCTCATGTCCGCCATCAAACCCCTGGGCCGTTCCCCGAAGGAACTGGGAAAAATGGTGTACGACCTGGCCCTGGGTGGCTGCCCCATCATCAAAGATGATCACAGCCTCATGAACCAGGCCTATGCTCCCTTTGAAGAGAGAGTACTGCAATGCGTCATGGCCCTGGCCGATGCCAAAGAGAAGACCGGAAAGAAGAGCATGTACATTGCCAACTGCACCGCCGACGGCCTCCAGTTCCTGGACCGGGCCTACAAGGCCAAAGAAATCGGCGCTGACGGCATTATGGCGGCTCCTGCCATTACGGGCTTCACCCTCATCCGGGACCTGGCCAGGGATCCGGAATTCGGGCTGCCCATTTTCCTCCACCCCTGCTTCTCGGGTCCCCAGGTACTGTCCCAGGAATCCGGCATTTCCCCCTTCTGCTATTATGGCCAGCTTTCCCGCCTGGCCGGTGCGGATGCGGTCATTTTCACCAGTTTCGGCGGCCGGTTCTCCTTCTCCCAGGACACCTGCCAGAAAATCTGCGAAGGAACCAATGAAAAAATGGCGTATCTCCGCCCCATATTCCCCATTCCCTCAGGCGGCATGAAATGGCAGCTGTTCAAGGAAATGTACCGGGTCTACGGCCCCGATTCCATTTTCCTCGTAGGCGGCGCCCTGCAGACCCAGGGGCCAAACCTGACGGACAATGTAAAGTTCTTCCTGGAAAAACTGGAAGAAGCACAGCAGTAATGGACCAATCAAAAAAGAGCAGTGAATACGATTTCACTGCTCTTTTTATTTGGCATAAATTGGAATATTTCAGTTTGACGAGCTGTTAGGGCGATGCTTACGGATAAAGTCATTCGTGCGGAGGCTTCTAGCTGCTAGCTCCTGGCTTCCAGGAAAGCCGGCCAGCCTACGGCACGAATGACTGGCGGAAACAACAGATGGGAAGCGCCGCAGGCAAATCAGTTTTCCTAGAAGCTAGCAGCCAAGAGCTAGAAGCTCCATGCGAATGACTCTACCCATAAGCGCCGAACACAGTAGCTCGTCAAACCGCAATGGTCTTTAAGCCTTTGCTTCTGCCGGCTTCATGACAGCCGTTTTCTTTTCATCTTCCATGGCCCATTTCTTCTTGTCCACTTCATTTCTCCAGCGGAGCACAGCGGCAATGAGGAATGCCAGGGCCAGCAGGGCAGCGAAAAGGTGCAGCGTTGCTGTATAGCCGCCGGTATGTTCCTTCATGAATGCCAGAATAGCCGGACCCGCTACGCCAGCCATACCCCAGGCGGTGAGGATGGAGCCGTGGATAGAAGACAGCTGCTTCACGCCGAAAATATCGGAAAGGTAAGCCGGCATGCAGGAGAATCCGCCGCCGTAGCAGCTGATGATGAGAAGCACAAGAGCCTGGAAAATGAGTCCCTCCGTGGTAATGGAAAGATGGTAGAATGCCCACACTTCCAGGGCAAAGAAGACCATGTACACCACGCCCCGGCCGATCCAGTCAGAAATGGTGGACCAGAGGATCCGTCCGCCCCCATTAACGATACCGATGATCCCTACCAGGGAAGCTGCCTGCACCGGCGTCATACCGATAACTTCCTGGGCCATAGGGGATGCCACCGCCAGAAGCCCGATGCCGCAAGTGATATTGGTGAAGAAAATCCACCAGAGAGCGTACCATTTCCAGGTATGCATGGCTTCTTTCCTTGTCATCTGGGGTCCCAGGACCGTACGCTTATTGCCCTTCTCCGCTTCTCTCTTCAGTACATCGTCCAGCATCACCGGGATTTCTCCCTTCTTCGGCGGACGGAGATAGGAAGCGGAGAGCGAAATAATGACGGCATAAGCGATGCCAAGGATGAGGAAATTGGGAACCAGTCCGTAATTGTCGGTAAGAAACCGCATGAGCGGTCCTGCCACAAGGGCCGCAAAGCCAAATCCCATGATAGCGAGGCCCGTCGCAAAACCCCGGTGTTCCGGGAACCATTTCACCAGGGTAGATACCGGCGTGATATACCCGGTGCCAAGGCCGATACCTCCGATCATTCCATAAAAAATATAGAGGAGAAGGGCCGAATGGACATGGATGGCCAGGGCCGTTCCCAAAAGGCCGGTACCGAAGAAAGCCGCCGATAAAAGGCCGGATTTTGACGGTCCCATCCGTTCCACCACGCCGCCCAGAAGGCCGGCGGACATCCCCAGGAACAGGATGGCAATGGAAAAGGCCCAAGTGGTCTCCGAAAGGGTCATCCCCATGGCTGCCATGACCGGCTTTGTCAGCACACTCCATGCATACACGCTGCCGATGCAGATGTGGATTCCCACAGCTGCCAGGGCAATAAACCAGCGATTTTTCTTTTTCATAAAAAATCCCTCCATCAAGCAATACGCTTACCATGAAGGGAAACCACAGACGCAAAGACCGCCTGGTCAGGTTTCCCTGCCCAGACGGTCGGCCGAATCAGAAATCACCGGTTCACGTGGTCCATTCCACATCATATCCGTCAGTTCCGGTGTTTCTCTTAATTGTGCATTCAGAATACCATGGAATGATTTCCTTGTCAAGGAGGACAATCTGCCAAGTATGATTTCGGACAATTGCGGTTTGTAGAGCTGCTGTGTTCGACGCTGATGGATAGAGTCATTCATGCGGGGGCTTCTAGCTCCTAGCTTCTAGCAATTAGGAAAGCTCTACAGCCTACGGCACGAATGACTGGCGGAAACGTCGGGGCGGGGAAAAAAGCGCCGCAGGCGAATCAGCTTTCCTGGCAGCTAACAGCTAGAAGCTAGCAGCCCCGTGCGAGTGACTCTGCACACAAACATGCTAACCGCCAATCCCCACCAGCTCGTCAAACTGAAATTAGCACGGTTCACCCACTCCCTATACTTTCGTCAGCCGGGCGCGGAAGGCGATTTCCCTTGGCGTATCCATGGAATCGAACCGAATCCGGTAAGAATTGGCCTTCTCATCCACCGACTCAATGGTACCGGGTCCAAAGACCGTGTGCCGTACCCGGTCCCCCTTTTGAAAATGGGACATGCCGCTGTCCTCTTTCAGGTAGGCACTGGTCCGTTCTACGTAAGCCTTTCCCGCTTCGAAAAGGGATTCGTTCACCGGCGGGTCAAAACGCAGGTATTCCCTGTCGATATCCAGGATAAACCGGGACGGGAAACGGGGTGTACCATCCAGGTTTGTCCCTTCCGCTTCCGTCAGGTACAGTGCCTCCTTTGCCCGGGTCAGGGCTACAAAGGCAAGCCGCCGCTCCTCTTCCATCCCGTTCTTCGTCCGGGTACGGCGGGACGGGAAGATTCCTTCATTCATGCCGCAGAGGAAAACCACCGGGAATTCCAGTCCCTTGGCGGTGTGAATGGTCATGAGCAGCACCCGGTCCTCTCCCGGCTCCCTGTCGGCATTGGAGAAAAGGGCCGCATGTTCCAGATAATCAGAAATACTCGTTTCCTCCCCCGCCGACGCTTCATATTCAAAGATGGACTGCTTCAGTTCCGCCAGGTTATCCAGCCGCTCCTGGCTGCCCTCGGTTCTCAGCATCCGCTCGTAGCCACTCTCGTCCAGCATGTAAGAGAGAATCTCAGACACCGGCTTTCCCTCGCTGTTTTTGGCGTAATATTCAATGAGCTCTATGAAATCGGAAGCCTTTGTCCGCTTGAACAGGGGATCCTCCACATTTCGTTTCAGCGCCTCATAGAGGGTAATGCCATCCTCCTCCGCCTTTTTCTGCAGGAATTCCATACGCCGCTCACCGATATTCCGCTTCGGCCGGTTCACGATGCGGCGGAAGGCCATGTCATCCTTGTAGACAATCATCCGGAGGTAAGACAGGGCATCTTTGATTTCCATACGGTCAAAGAACTGGGTGCCGCTGTAAATGGTATAGGGGATCTCCGATTTCAGCAGGGCCTCTTCCAGATTCCTCGTCACGAAATGGGCCCGGTACAGAAGGGCGATATCCCCATATTTCCGTCCCCCTTCATGGAGTTTCCGGATTTCCTTCACCACCGCCTTTGCCTCTTCTTCCCCGTTGGCGGAAGGAATGCAGGTCACCTTCGGCCCGTGATCTTTGTGGGAAACCAGGTTCTTCCGGATGCGGTTCTCATTTTTGTCGATCAGGGAATTGGCGGCGTCCAGAATTTCCGGGGTGGACCGATAGTTATCGTCCATGACGATGGTCTTCACATCCGGAAATTCCCTGTCGAAATGTAAAAGATACCGAATATCGGCGCCCCGCCATGTATAAATGGTCTGGTCCGGGTCCCCCACGACGAACAGGTTTTTATGATAGCCGCAGAGTACCTTCATGAGGCTGTACTGGAGAGGATCGATATCCTGAAATTCATCAATCATAATATACTCCAGCCGTTTCTGCCACTTCAGGCGGATGTCTTCGTTGTTTTCAAAGATATAGAGTGTAAATTTGATGAGGTCATTATAATCCAGGGCAAAGCATTTTTTCTCCTGATACAGGTAGCCGTAGAAAATAATATCCTCCACCGTAAGGGCCTTATGGTATTTTTCATAAAGCAGGGACAGGGGCATGGCAATCATATCTTTGTAGTATTCCGGCTGCCAGACGCACTTTTTCATTTCAATCATGTCCCGGGCCTTGTTGAAGGGCATATCCCGAAGGGTGAGACCCATTTCCTCATAAATCATCTGCAGCATATCATCGATATCCGCATTGTCGATGACGAGAAAATTTTTCGGATAAGAAACGGCATGGCTGTCTTCCTGGAGCACGGACACACAGAATCCATGGAACGTATTGATATAGCCCGTATCATTGTCCCCCGTGAGGCGGTGGATACGCCGCGCCATTTCCCGGGCGGACTTATTGGTGAAGGTGACACAGAGAATATGGCCAGGCAGGATACCCAGTTCATTCACCAGGTACGCAAACCGGTAAGCCAGGGCCCTGGTCTTCCCGGACCCGGCCCCTGCGATGACCCGCACGAATCCCTCGGTACTGGCGACCGCTTCTTTCTGCTTCTCATTCAACTGTTCCCACCCGTCCATGGTGCACCTCCGAACTGATATTCTTGTTTCATTATACAACAGGGACAAGTCTTTGTCATGGACAAGCCAATTGCGGTTTGTCGAGCTGCTGTGTTCGGCGCGGATGGATAGGGTCATTCGCATGGAGCTTCTATAGTAAACGACATTAATTACTTTACTTTAAATCGATGCATCTATGTGCTATAC
>OGXC01001607.1_pt1 | contig 17055 bp, 12 predicted proteins | sample 1576201 | NCBI WGS metagenome assembly OGXC01 (sample SAMEA3541562, study PRJEB24748) | human gut metagenome | biome: human gut; feature: human-associated habitat; material: faeces | place: China | collected 2012 | reverse complement strand
AGTAACCACATCATCCAATGACATGTTCTTCTCTTCCACTTCTTCTGAAACGATATGTTGTTGCAAACATCAAAGAAGAGACTCCGGCAATGCCGGCAGGTGCAGGCGGAATGGGCGGAATGATGTAATCCATCTCCGAAACTGCAAAATTTTAGGAAAATTAATAAAGCCATCGGCGGTTCTGTGAGCCGTCGGTGGCCTTTTTCATGTAACAGGAAATTCCCTGTCATATAAAAATACGAACAGTTCAGGGCATTTTTGAGAGCCTGCTGTTCTGGTATTCCCCGGACCAGGTTACATCCCGGTCGAACCAGGAGAGAGGCGGGAATTCTCTGGCATCCTCCTCGCAGGTAAACTCGATCTCCGCAAGCATGAGACCGGCGAATTTTCCCTCGAAGACATCGAATTCCACAGTGAGATCCTCACGACCCGGAACCGGGATCAGGTAGCGCTTTTTTGTGAGAATATTTCCGTCAGCTTTTGTGAGAAGATGGGTGTAGGCTTCTTTTGTCAGTGGGAGATTATATTCCTCTCTGGCGAGAAGTCCTTTGGATTTGTAGGTGAGGTAGCAGGTATCATCCTCCTTACGTACCCGGATTACCGGCTCTGTGCAGAGGTAGGCCTGTTCGATTTCATGACAGGGGAAAGACTTATAGTTTTCAGGCGGGGTCATGACAAGAAATTTGCGTTCGATTTCCATAATTATGTCCTTTCTGGATTTTCGGCTGCTGCCTGCGCAAGGCGGGAACAGTAACATATTGTAATAAATCATACCATATTGCAAGGAAAAAGTAAGGTCTTTTATTTGCAAATATGGTACAATCATTGTAAGAAAAGTTGCTGTTTATGAATGAAAAATCCCCGAACAGCAACAGGAAAAAGAAAAATATCTGGCAACTGGTCATACTTTGATGATGAAAACAGAAGGAGGAACAGCGTATGTGGACAAGGGCAGAATTAAAAGACAGAGCGAAAATGTGTCTGAGCCGTTATTACTGGGCGGCGTTTCTTGTGAGCCTGATCTTTGCGATCCTCAGTGGATTTGGCGGATCGAACGCGAATACCCAGAGGATTACAAGTTATCTGGAGCAGAATGAATCAGGAAACAGTCAGACCGATCAGAGTAGTCTCATCCCTGGCGAACTGGGAGGAGATGGAAGTCTTAGCGGAAATACTGGGAGTGGTCTTGCCAGCGGGATCGAGCTTGTCCCGGGACTTGGTGATGCCTACGGACCGGGAGCCGGAAATGCCGGATCTATGGTTGCGAGCAACCTGTTTTACCGGCTTTTTGCGGGGGCTGTGATCGTTATTGTGATCATTTCCGTCGTGATCGGAATTTTTGTACAGCCATTGTTTGAGATCGGACGAAACAGATTTTATATGGAGAGCCGCGTGACGGGACAGTCGGCGGGCATTGGAAAACTTTTCTGGGGATTTTCCAACGGATATTTAAAGCTTGTGGGGACCCAGTTCCTTCGCTCCCTGATCACAGAGGGCATCGTGTTCCTGTGCATGGAACCGGGATTACTGACACTTGCATTTAACAGGTTCCTGTCTGACTGGGTGGGAAGCGCTGTTCTGATGGCCTGTGGTGCCGCGGTGGGAGCCTGCTTTTCCATCTACTTCCAGTACTGCTATCTGATGGTGCCGTATATTCTTGCCGTGAATCCGGATATGAAGGCGAGAGAAGCTTTGAGACTCTCAAAAGAGATGATGGACGGACAGAAGTGGAACGCGTTCGTTCTCGGCCTTTCCTTTATAGGATGGCAGCTCCTCGGCACGTTGCTCTGCGGTATCGGCACCTTCTTCGTTCAGCCGTATGTTGACGCGACCTTCGCGGAACTCTACGCAGTCCTCCGCGGACCGTATTCCGGACGTCTCAATGGATTCGGCGGGGAACCGTTTGTACAGAATTATGCGCGTTACGGTGGTCAGTATGTGGAGCCGGACAGTGTGAGAGATGTCGGTGAAAGTGGAAATTACGGTGGTTATGGTTTCTATGGAAATGGAAATGGACAGAACCAGAACAGCGCTCCGGACAGCTGGAGTGATGTGCCGAAGGAGACATATAAGTACAACGGACCGGAGCAGACCATCAATCCGTCTGTTTCAGGGCAGGCCGCTGCAAATGACCGCGGAACGGATGTGAAAAAATCGGAAGGTGGACCGGGACGCGGATATTATCTGAATGGAAAATTTTATTCGTATACGGATGATGAGAAAAGCGAGCAGTAACCTCTGGAAAACTTCCGGAGGCAGATTGGCAAAGAAAGGTGAGAAGTTTTAAATGGCAAAAGTATACGCGTTTGTGGCAGACGGCATGGAAGAGGTAGAGTGCCTGGCTGTGTGTGATTGCTTGAGAAGAGCAAAGGTGGATGTGAAGCTTGTATCCATCATGGGAAGAAAGATGGTGACAGGTTCCCATGGATTTAAGATCGAGGCGGACAGCCTGTTCGAGGAAATCACGGACGATGCTGACGTATTGTTCCTTCCGGGCGGACTTGCCGGAACGAACAATCTGAAGGCGCATGAGGGACTTGCAGAGATGTTAAAAGCCCATGCGACAGCAGGAAAACGCCTGGCTGCGATCTGCGCGGCACCGAGTATCTTAGGGGAGCTTGGCCTCGTGAAAGGCCACCGCGCCACATGCTATCCGGGCTTTGAGACGAAGATGGAGGGCGCGGACTGCAGAGGTGACGGCATCATCACAGACCGCCTGATCAGCACCGGGCGCGGTATGGGCTGGGCAATCGACCTTGGTTTAGAGCTTATCAAACTCCTGGTCAGCGAAGAAGAGGCTGAAAGGATCAAGGCAGCGATCCAATACATAAAATAGCCGTATGTTTGTGTAAATACAGGTATTCATCAGAAAGTTTTGGAATGCCCGGTGCACCAGGGCATTCCTTTTTGGCGCGGCAGGCCGCTGAAAGAATGTCAGGAACAGCAGATACGGCAGTCTGCGCCTGGAAAAAATTAAGGAAAACCGTAAAACCCCTGTGTTTTTCTGGAATTTTTACAATTTAGGTCTGGTCTTTTCAAACGTCTTATGTTATAATTCCAAGCGGTGCTATGTGCGCGTGACGGAGAAGTGATGCCTGCGGGCGGATTTTTCGCTGAGCGGCGGTCATAATGCCGGAAAACGTGTAACGCCAAAAAGCGGCAGTTACGAGATTATACGGGCGGGAAATTTCTATTCCCCGCTATCGATATATTTAAGGAGGAACTCATAAAATGAGCGTACAGGTGGAGAATTTAGAGAAGAATACGGCAAAACTTACAATTGAAGTGCCGGCAGAAAAGTTTGAGGAGGCTGTACAGCACTCCTATAATAAGAATAAGGGTAAATTCAATATCCCGGGCTTCAGAAAAGGAAAAGCTCCGTTCAACATGATCAAAAAAATGTACGGCGTTGGCGTATTCTACGAGGATGCGGTTGATGAAGTGATCGACGCAAGCTATCCGGACGCTGCAAAAGAGAGCGGTCTTGAGATCGTTTCCCGTCCGTCTATTTCCATTGAGGAGATCGAGGAAGGCAAAGCTTTCGTTTACACAGCAGTTGTAGCTGTTAAGCCGGAAGTTACTCTTGGCGAGTACAAGGGCGTAGAAGTCCAGAAGACAAAATCTGAGGTTACAGAGGAAGATATCGAGACAGAGATCAAGCGCGCAAGAGAGAAAAACTCCCGCCTTATCACTGTTGAGGACAGAGGTATCGAGGATGGAGATCAGGTAACGATCGATTTCGACGGTTCCGTAGACGGAAAGAGATTTGAGGGTGGCAAGGCTGAGGACTATCCGCTTACGATCGGTTCCCACACATTTATCGATAACTTCGAGGAGCAGTTAATTGGTAAGACAACTGGCGAAGAGTGCGAAGTAAACGTAACATTCCCAGCTGAGTACCATGTAGAAGAGTTAAAGAACAAACCGGCTGTATTCAAAGTAAAAGTAAAAGAGATCCAGAGAAAAGAGCTTCCGGAAGCTAACGATGATTTCGCAAGCGAGGTATCTGATTTCGATACAATGGAAGAGTACAAGAAGGACCTTACAGAGAAGTTACAGGCTGAGAAGATTGAAGCAGCTAAGACAGCGGACGAGGACAAGGTCGTTGCTAAGGTGATTGAGAACGCAACAATGGAGATTCCGGATCAGATGGTTGAGGAGCAGGTAAACGGCATGGTGAACGACTATGCGCGCAGACTTGAGAGCCAGGGAATTTCCTTCAAGCAGTACGTTGAGATCACAGGCATGACAGCTGAGAAGATCGGCGAGCAGATGAAGCCGCAGGCGATCAAGAGAATCCAGACAAGACTCGTTCTTGAGGCAGTTGTAAAGGCTGAGAACATCCAGGCTGACGACGCAGCGGTTGAAGAGCAGTTCGACAAGATGGCTGAGGACTTCAAGATGGATAAAGAACAGATCAAGGGTATGTTCGGCGAAGAGCAGATGGCACAGTTAAAGGAAGACCTTGCAGTTCAGAAAGCAATCGACTTCCTTGTAGCTGAGGCTAAGTTCGTTGACTAAGTAAAGCAACATACTTTACGACTAATCTGCACGGAAAACATGGTGGGGAATGGTCCGACAGAGGGCCAAAAACCACATACAGAGGGGGTTGCTGCGGAGAGTTTTTCTGCGGCAATCCCTCATCGGTTATACAGGGATAGTTCCAAAATATGCGAAAAAAGGTGGATTTCTGCCGGGCCGGTCCCAGACACAGGCGACAGATTCACCGGAAAAGTTACTGTTCACGCCTTGCGCAAACAGTAACTGATTTTGCCGATGCTTCGCATTCCGAATCGGCAAAATCCACTACCACCACTGTATTGTACGGAATTTTCAGTTCAGAAAATTCCTACCCGTGTACAGTAACCCGGAAAATGCATAAAAAGGAATACTTTGGTAACAGATATAAAAGAAAAGATGGAGGAAAAAATATGAGCTTAGTACCTTACGTGCTTGAATCTACAAGCAGAGGAGAGCGTTCCTACGATATCTATTCCAGATTATTAAAAGACCGTATCATTTTCCTCGGGGAGGAAGTAAACGACGTGACAGCAAGCCTTGTTGTTGCACAGCTTCTTTTCCTGGAGTCCGAGGATCCGAATAAGGACATCAACCTTTACATCAACAGCCCGGGTGGTTCTGTAACGGCCGGTATGGCGATCTATGATACGATGAATTACATTAAATGTGACGTGTGCACCACCTGTATCGGTATGGCTGCAAGTATGGGCGCGTTCCTTCTCTCCAGCGGCGCGAAGGGCAAACGCTTCGCACTTCCGAACGCTGAGGTCATGATCCATCAGCCGTCCGGTGGAGCCCAGGGACAGGCGACCGAGATCAAGATCGTCGCAGAGCAGATCTTAAAGACAAAAGAGAAGCTCAACAAGATCCTGGCTGCAAACACCGGACAGCCGCTCGACGTGATTGCCCGCGACACAGAGAGAGACAACTACATGACAGCCGAGGAAGCTGCCGCATACGGTCTGATCGACCGCGTGATCTCCGGCCACTAGGACCGGACGGCGCGAAGGCGGAAAACAGTGCCGGAGCGCAGCGAGACATAAAGAATTTAGAATTGAGGTGCGAACATGCCAGTAAGACCAGAGGAAAAGATCAGATGTTCCTTCTGCGGAAAGAATCAGGATCAGGTCAGAAAAATGATCGCCGGTACCAACGGCGTCTATATCTGTGATGAGTGTATCGAACTCTGCAGTGAGATCCTTGAGGAAGAACTCGGAAACGAGGAGGAGGAGAGACCGGATTTCTCCGGAATCAACCTCTTAAAACCGAAGGAGATCAAAGAATTTCTGGACGACTATGTGATCGGACAGGATGAGGCGAAGAAAGTTCTTTCCGTGGCTGTTTACAATCATTATAAGAGAATCACATCGAAGATGGAAAGTGATGTTGATCTTCAGAAGAGCAACATCCTGATGCTCGGTCCGACCGGCTCCGGCAAGACTTATCTTGCGCAGACACTTGCGAAGCTTTTAGGTGTTCCGTTTGCAATCGCAGATGCAACGACGCTGACTGAGGCCGGTTATGTCGGCGAGGACGTGGAGAACATCCTCTTAAAATTGATCCAGGCAGCAGATAATGATGTGAGCCGTGCGGAGTACGGTATTATTTACATCGATGAGATCGATAAGATCACAAAAAAATCCGAGAATGTGTCCATTACCCGTGATGTTTCCGGCGAGGGCGTCCAGCAGGCGCTGTTAAAGATTCTGGAAGGTACTGTTGCAAGCGTTCCACCTCAGGGCGGCAGAAAGCATCCGCAGCAGGAGCTGATCCAGATCGATACGACAAACATCCTGTTCATCTGCGGAGGTGCTTTCGACGGTCTGGAGCGGATCATCGAATCCAGACTGGAGACAAGTTCCATCGGTTTCGGCGCGAAGATCGTGGATAAGAAAAATACGGATATCAGCAAGCTGTTAAAGCAGGCGATGCCGCAGGATCTCACGAAATTCGGCCTGATCCCGGAGTTTGTGGGAAGAGTTCCGGTTATGGTATCCTTAGACCTTCTGGATGAGGATGCCCTTGTGCGGATCCTCACAGAGCCGAAGAATGCCCTCGTAAAGCAGTACCAGAAGTTATTCGAGCTGGATGATGTGAAGCTGGAGTTCACTCCGGATGCCGTCCATGAGATTGCCCATATGGCAGTAGAGAGAAAGACAGGCGCCAGAGGACTCCGCGCGATCATGGAATCCGTCATGATGGATACGATGTACGAGGTTCCGTCTGATTCCAATGTGGGAATCTGCACCGTGACGAAGGACGCGGTGGACGGAAAGGAAAAGCCGGAAGTCGTTTACCGCGACGTGACGGTGCCGAAAAAAACATTGGCCGGAAGATCCAGAAAAGAGAGTAACGGGGAGATCGCGTAACGGACGGCGTTCCCGTATGAGAAAAATTGTACCTGCAGGACCCGTATCCCGCAGATAAGAGGGGCTGCTGCGCACAGAAATGTCACGGCAGCCTTTTTACACAACAGAAATTTGCCCGTAACTGTTGACAGGCATCGGAAAGAAGCCGGGCAGTTGCGTTCATAGGAGAAATAATGGAAGATAAGAAAATTACGATGCCGGCGGTGGCACTCCGCGGACTCACGATCCTTCCGGGAATGGTACAGCATTTCGACGTCAGCCGGGAAAAATCGATCCGCGCCATTGAGACAGCCATGATGGGAAACCAGAAGGTATATCTTGTGACCCAGCGTCATCCGGAGCAGGAAACACCTGCGGTCACGGATCTGTACCAGATGGGAACGATCTCCCAGATCAAACAGCTCGTGAAAATGCCGGGCGGTATCATCCGTGTGATGGTGGAAGGCGAAAAGAGAGCGGTGCTTCTCACGCTGTTTGAGGAGGGACCGTATCTGGAAGCTGAGGTCGAGGAAGCGCCGATGCAGGAAGAACAGCTTACCGACACTGTGAAGGAAGCCATGAGCCGGATCGTTAAGGAAAAATTAGAGGAATTCGGAAACGCGAATCCGAAGGCTGTGAAAGATTTTATCGGAAGTCTTCTTGTGATCACGGATCTGGAGCAGCTTCTGACCCAGACAGCAAATGAATTTCCGTGGGATTTTGCTGTGAAGCAGGAGATGCTGGAGTGCGATTACTGGAGCCATCTGTATGACCGGATCGTGTACTACCTGATGCGGGAACTCGAGATCCTTATGATCAAGCGGGATTATCAGGGAAAAGTGAAGGAGCACATTGATAAGAACCAGAGGGATTATATTTTAAGGGAAGAATTAAAAGTGATCCGTGAGGAACTGGGAGATGACAGCGGGACGGAAGATGCCGATGGATATATGGAACAGCTGGAAAAGCTGAACGCGGACAAGGAAACGAAGGAAAAGATCAAAAAAGAGATCCAGCGTTTCAAGGGCATGCCGGGAGGAAGTCAGGAGGCGAATGTTCTCCGCACTTATATAGAAACGGTGCTGGAGATGCCGTGGAAGAAGGTCTCAAGGGATAATCAGGATATCGTTCACGCGAAAGAGATTCTTGAGGAGGACCATTATGGTCTGGAGAAGGTTAAGGACCGTGTACTGGAATTCCTTGCGGTCCGTGCCCTCACAAAGAAAGGCACAAGCCCGATCCTCTGCCTTGTGGGACCGCCCGGAACAGGTAAGACCTCCATCGCGAGATCGGTTGCCCGCGCCCTCGGAAAGAAGTATGTCCGGATCAGCCTTGGCGGCATTCACGACGAGGCGGAGATACGCGGACACAGAAAGACATACGTGGGAGCGATGCCGGGCCGTATCGCCGATGCAATGCGTCAGGCAGGCGTGTCAAACCCGTTAATGCTTTTAGATGAGATCGATAAGGTCTCTGCCGACTATCGGGGAGATGTCTCCTCAGCACTTTTGGAGGTCCTTGATGGGGAGCAGAACGTGAAGTTCCGCGACCACTATCTGGAGATCCCGCTGGATCTCTCAGGCGTTCTCTTTATCGCGACGGCAAATGATGCGTCGACAATCCCGAGACCGCTCCTTGACCGTATGGAGGTTATCGAGGTATCCAGCTATACAGAGAACGAGAAGTTCCATATCGCAAAGAAGTATCTCATTCCGAAACAGTTAGAGAGAAACGGCCTTACGGAGGAGATGCTTTCCTTCAGCGATAAGGCATTGGAGAAGATCATCCACAACTATACGAGAGAGGCCGGTGTGAGAAATCTGGAGCGCCGGATCGGTGAGATCTGCAGAAAAGCGGCGAGGGAGTTTCTGGAAAAGAAGAAAAAAACTGTGCATATCACAGAGGGAAATCTTCAGAAGTATCTCGGAAAAGAGAAGATCACCTTCGAGAATGCCAATGAGGAGGACGAGGTCGGAATCGTAAGAGGTCTTGCGTGGACAAGCGTCGGCGGCGACACACTTCAGATCGAAGTGAATGTAATGCCGGGTGATGGAAAGCTTCAGATGACAGGACAGATGGGTGATGTCATGAAGGAATCCGCGCAGATCGCGCTGACTTACGTTCGTTCCGTGGCAGACCGGTACGGTGTGGAGAGCAGGTATTTTAAGGAACATGACCTGCATTTACATATCCCGGAGGGTGCCGTGCCGAAAGATGGTCCGTCTGCGGGCATTACGATGGCAACAGCCATGCTCTCCGCGGTGACCGGAAAGAAGGTTTGCGCAAGCGTTGCCATGACCGGTGAGATCACATTGAGAGGCCGGGTACTGCCGATCGGCGGTTTAAAGGAAAAGACATTGGCAGCAAGAATGGCACATATGAAGAAGGTTCTCGTGCCGGATAAGAACCGTCCGGATATGGCAGAGATCTCGAAGGAGATCACGAAAGGCATGGAGATCGTGTTTGTGAAGACTATGGATGACGTAGTACGCGAGGCGTTCGTGTAATGCCAGGATACAAAGGTTGGCGGCTTTCTGACAGGTCCTGCCTGTTGGAGGGCTGTTGACTCTGGTATGTAAAAACAAGGGTAACGGTTCTGAGGGTCTGCGCATGTGCCGCGCCGACTGTAAGAAAGCATAGTTTGACAGGCAGAAATCCCAGCGACAAAGTCATTCTGAAATGGATTTTTGCGTGTGACAAGGAAAGTGCTGAAGTGTTACATACAAGGAGAAATATATGGTAATCAGAAATGTGGAACTTGAGACCGTCTGCGGTGTGACGAGCACGCTGCCGGAGAACACGCTGCCGGAGTTCGCCTTCGCGGGAAAATCAAATGTGGGAAAATCTTCCCTGATCAACGCGCTCATGAACCGGAAGGCGCTGGCGAGAACGTCCTCCCAGCCGGGAAAGACCCAGACGATCAACTTTTATAATATCAACGGAGCTCTCTACTATGTGGATCTCCCCGGCTACGGTTACGCGAAGGTCCCGCAGTCTGAGAAGGTAAAATGGGGCAGGATGATCGAGAATTATCTCCACAAATCCCAGATGTTAAAGTGTGTTTTCCTTCTTGTGGACATCCGTCACGAGCCGTCCGCCAACGACAAGACCATGTACGACTGGGTCGTTTACAACGGATTCCGTCCGGTCATCATTGCCACAAAGCTTGACAAGATCAAGCGCAGCCAGATCCAGAAGCAGGTAAAACTCATCCGCACCGGTCTCGGCATGGAAAAACAGGATATCCTGATCCCGTTCTCCGCCGAGACAAAACAGGGCCGGGAGGACATCTGGAATCTTATTGACAAGATGGCAGCAGGAGAAGATCTTCTGACCGCCGAGGAGGAGATCCAGGCGGAGAAAGCTGCGGAGTGGGCGGCGAAGAAGGCGGCGAAAGAGGCGCAGCAGAACCTTTAAATTTTAGAAGTACTGAAAAACGGCACCCGCCGCAGAAATTTCCCTGCGGCAGGTGCCGTTTTCGCGTACAATTCAGAAAATTTGCCGGAGGCAGACTTCAAAACGCATATCTTAACCTTTCATCAAGGTCTTCATCACATAAGCGTAGATATCCTGACTCCGCTCCTTCCAGTGGCTGGCCATAGTCTCAGCTTGATCCTTGTCGGGGACGGAGAGGTCGAAGCCGATGAGGACAGATTTGCCTTCCCGGACTTCACAGTGGACGATATAGTCCTGATTTGTGGATTTATAGAAATCGGAGATGACGCCGACCTCGTTTCTTAAGCGGAATTTGTTCTCCTTTAAGTAGCTGTCGATATCCTCGATGATCGCCGGGGAGATATTGTTTCCGAAGAAGGAGAGAGTGTCATCGCCCTCTTTGGTGATCTCATAGCGGGAGGAGTTGTGGGTGGATTCCATCCGAATCAGCCCTGCTTCTTTCAGTTCGTTTAACGCCTGCTGGAGCGTAAAGTATGTCGTATATTCGTGATCCAGAAAGAAATCCGTGAGCTGGGAGTTTGTCAGCGGAAAATTGACGTGGTCCAGCATGTAGAGGATCATTAATTTGTAGAGCGTGATCGGATCAGATAACATACGCAGGGGCTCCTTTGCGATATAATCGGTAGAACATGTTCTATTTTACAGGTTTCTCCTCATGGATTCAAGCCTTTTTTCTTCCATCATATGAAAAAGGTCGAAATTTGTAGTGAATTTGATCTGAAAATGTGCTATGATGATACCACGAATATTTTACGAGACTGCAAAGTGCCTACCGTCTGGCAGTCAGGTATCGGACTATAAATATAAGGTGAAAAATATATGAGAGAACGGATCATGCGCCTTTCCAGAGGAATCGTGGACGCGGAGATGCCGAAGCTGTTTCTGGATCCTGTGAAGATCGAGGAGACTCTGGGGAGCGATACGGTTTATAAAAGAGAGCTATACTTAGCAAGTGAGAACAATTTATATATCAAAGGCCTTGCCTACTCAAGCCACAGCCGTGTGAAGATCTTAAAGAGCGCCTTCGGAGGCCTGAGAAACCATATTGTCTACGAAGTCGACACCTCCTGGTGCGAGAACGGAGACCTGATCAAGGGAAACTTCACGCTTGTCACAAACAGCGGAGAACTGGAGGTTCCTTTTCTTTTTCGTGTGGAAATGATCGAGTCTGTCCGTGTCCTGTCCACTTTAAAATCTATGGATGATTTTGTGGAGCTGGCGAAAAAGGATATGGAACTGGCGCTGCGCCTCATGGAGTACCGGGATTTTACGGAAGCGCCGCTGTTTAAGGATCTGCGGATCCGCACGATCTATGAAGGCTTAAGGGGACACGGAAACCGCCAGAATGCCCTGGAGGAATTCTTTCTGGCGACAGGAGTGAAGGAACCCATCGAGCTGACCTTATCTACGGCAAAGAAGATCTATGACAAGCCGAAGGATATCGTGAATGACAAGGTCGTCCTGCGGAAAAATACCTGGGGCTATCTCTACATGGAAGTCCGCGCTGACGGCGATTTCATCGAGATCCCGAAGAAGGTCATCACTCAGGCGGATTTCGAAGAGGACCGTCTGGATCTGCGATTCAGGATCCACCCGGAGAGGATGCACAAGGGAAAGAACCTCGGTGCGATCCGCCTTCTTACCGTCCACGGCGACACCGTGATCCGGATCGAGGCTATGGGAGAGGAGCCGGATCGAAAGCGCGCTGAGGGCGAGATCAGCAAAGCCGGTGTCTGCCGGTACATGAAACTCCGTGAGGCCTACGAGAGCGGTCTCTACGAGAAAAAAGCTGTCCTCGGAAAGATCCAGAACGAGCTGGATGCCATTCGCGGCGCAAACGGCGGTTCTGTGATCCTGTCCCTCCTGCAGGCGGAGACTTATCTGGACGCGGAGAGACCGGATCAGGCGGCTTTATGTCTGGACGATGCGTGGGATACCGTTTCTGCCCTCAGAGACCGGATCGGAACACTCTATTGTTATTACCAGTACCTGCAGTACCGTCTGGAACCGGACGAGGAGAAGAAGGACGCTGTGGTCCGCCTGTTCAGGAAAAAGCTGGAGGACGTCAACGGCCGGTTCTATCTGCAGCTTTTGCAGTTAAAGATGCTGCCGGAGATGTACGAGGAGGAGGAAGCCCTCGCGGAGAGCTTTAAGATGCAGTATAAGAATGGCTGCCGCAGCCCGTTCCTCTATATTGAGACGGTGCGTCTCTTCGGGAAGAATCCGGAACTCTTAAAGACGATGGATGCCTTTGAGATCCATGCCCTCTACTACGGAGTCATGAATGGCCTCGTGGGGCAGGAACTGGCGGAGCGGATCTGCGCGCTGGCGCCGGGAGCGAAGTTCTTCCACCGCCTGTATTACCGCCTGCTTGCAAAGCTCTGCGAGAAATACCCGACGAAAGACATGCTGACTGCGGTGTGCTGCCTGTTAATTAAGGGAAATGTCCGCGGAAAAGACAGCTTTTCCTGGTATGAGAAGGGAATCAATGAGGAGATCAGCCTCACGAGAATCTACGAATATTTCCTCTACGCTCTGCCGGATGATTATGAGAAGGTGATGCCGCGCCAGGTACTGCTGTACTTCTCCTATGAGTGCGCCCATCTGGACCAGAAGAGCCGTGCAGCCCTCTATGCCAATGTGGCGGCCTATATTCCGCAGGACGATCCGCTCTATAAAAAGTACGAGCGGGAGATGGAAAAGTTTGCCATGGAGCAGCTTTTCGAGTCCCGGATCAACAGGAGACTTGCGGTGATCTACAAACATATCATCTACCGCGATATGATCGATAATCAGGTGGCCCGGGTGCTGCCCGGTATCTTAAAGGCAAACCGGATCCGGGTGAAGGATGCGGCGATGAAGTATGTGATCGTTTCCAACGAGATCCTGACCGGTGAGGATGCCTACCCGTTGCAGAATCAGACCGCCTATGTGCCGTTGTTCTTTGAGGACAGCGTGATCATGTTCCAGGATACCTTCGGAAACAGGTACATGGACGTGGAATATACGAAGGAGCCGGTTCTCGATGAGAAGGAACTGGAAGAAAAATGCTTTGAGATGTACCCGGACCACCCGATGTTAAAGATGAAGGCGTGTCTGGAGATCATGGAGAAAAAGGACCTTGAGAAGGAAGATGTGACCGGAATTGAGACTGCTCTGGATACACTCCCGGTGAAGCCGGCCTACCAGCAGAAAATGCTGACGAGGATCATTTCTTACTACCGTGCGGCGCTTTTCGGCGACGATGAGGCCATGGATGCGGAGGGTGGAGCGTACCTCTTAAAACTTGACAAGAGGACACTCTCCAGACCGGAACGTGTGGATGTCTGCGAGACACTGATCGTCCAGAATTACATGGTTCAGGCATACGAGATGATAAAGGAGTTCGGCGAGGAGCAGATCCGTGTGAAACGTCTCGCGGCTCTGGTATCCCAGCTGATCTTAGACCGGATGTTCGAGGAGGATGACCTGCTCCTCCACCTTGCGGGGCGTGTATTTTCGGACGGACACGGGGACAGCGTGATCCTGGATTATCTCTGCGAGCATTATAACGGCAGCGGGGAATCCATGTTCAGGATCCTTGCGGAAGCAGTGAAGACCCATGTGGAGACATATGACCTTGAGGAGCGCCTGCTGGCCCAGTGCCTGTTCTCCGGCTGTGAGAAGCATATGGACACGGTATTTGACCTTTACGCGTCGAGAAAAGAGACCAGTGATGTGATCGTGAAGGCGTACTTTACAGTGAAGTGTACGGAATACTTCCTGCGTGACACAGTCCCGGGGGATAAGGTATTCGCGTATCTGGAAGGCGCGATCCACGGTATGGAGCTTCGGAAGGTGCCGGAGATCTATCTTCTGGCGCTGGCGAAATTTTATTCGACTCTGGCACAGATTACTGAGGAGCAGAAGGCCCTGCTATCCCGGATGATGGATATCCTTTCCGCCAGAGGTATGGTATTTGCGTGGTACAAGGATCTTGCAAAATATGTGGATATGCCGGGCGAGGTCATGGATAAGGAGATCATCGAGTACCATGGACGGCCGGACGGAAGACCGATCTTAAAGATCCGGATCCTGCCGGACGAAGAAGAGTTCCATGAGGAAGAGATGAACATGGTCTATAAAGGGATCTATGTGCGCCAGAAACTCCTGTTTGACGGTGAGATCATGGAGTACGAGATCTGGGAGAATGAGGACGGAAGACTGGTGAAAAAGGCGGAGGGCGAAGTGACCTGCAGCGAACCGGCAACGGGGGATAAAGGAAACCGCTTCACGGCTTTAAATGCCATGAACCTCTATCTCGGAATGAAGGATGACCGGAAATTAAAAGAAAGCATGACAGAATACGTGATGGACAGTCAGACCGCGAAAAAGCTGTTCCGTCTGGCATAATGAGGGCAAATAAATGGAGAAACTGATCGTTGGCATCGACCTCTGTGATACCTACACTCAGGCGGCTGTTCTGGGCCGTGAGGAGGCGTGGATGCTCCCGACCGTCATCTGCAGAAAAAAATCCGCGGAAGAGTGGTATGTGGGGGAAGATGCATATAAATATACGCTGGTGGGCGAGGGCGTCATCGTTGATAAGCTCCTAAGCCTGGCAGCAAAAGAAGGAACATCCACCATTGGAGGCGTAAAGTACGGTGGAATGGAACTGCTGCAGAGATTTTTAGGCAGCATCCTCGCCATGGTGCGTGCGGAGTATGCCGGACAGAGGATCGATGAGCTGGTCATCAGCCTCAAAAATTTGGAGATGAAGCTTTTGGAGGGACTTACGGCCAGCGTGGAAGCTCTTGGGATCCCGAGAGGAAATGTCCATATCGCAAGCCACACGGAATGCTTCGTCTACTATGTGCTGAACCAGAGAAGAGATGTCTGGGGCGGTCAGGTTGGCATGTTTTCCTTATCCGATGAGGACCTGCGTTACTATGAACTGAAGGTCACGAGAGGACCGCGCCGGATGACAGCCATCGCGGAGCATGAGGAGCTGGAAGAGGGCTTCAGCCTCAGCGTTCTCGATACAGGCTCCGGGGCAAAGATGGCAGACAAGATCCTGTGCGCCTGCGGAGAGCGGTTTTTACAGAAAAAGATCTTTTCCTCGATCTTCCTGACGGGAAAAGGTTTCGCGAGAACCGACTGGGCGCCGGAATTTATGAGGCAGATCTGCAACCGGAGAAGAGTCTTCGTGGAGACGGCCATCTTCGCAAAAGGTGCGGCCATGAAGGCTGAGGATTACTTAAACGAGAGCGGTTCCGGATCCTTTGTATGTCTCTGCGAGGGAAAATTAAAGTCCACGGTCTCTCTGGAGGTTATGAAGCGGGATACAAAGACGGAGATCAGTCTGGCATCCGCCGGTGAGAGCTGGTACGAGGCGAGAAGTGTGGTGGAAGTGATCCCGGACGGGGAGAAGGAGATCTGCTTTACGATCACACCGCAGCAGGAGCCGAAGAAAAAACGGACCGTGAAGATCCCCCTGGAGGGATTTCCGGACCGCCCGAACAAAACGACGAAGATCCGGGTGGCTGTGGGATTCTTAGATGAGAAGACGATGGTGGTCAAGCTCACGGACCAGGGATTTGGGGAACTGTTCCCGAAAACGGACGCGGTGGTCCGTCAGGAGGTGACATTATGAGCCTGATTCTCTGCAGACAGGAACCGGTAACGGTTCCGCTTTATATCGAGGATCTTGGGATCCATCTCTACTCCTCCCAGGAGCTCTGCTATGTGATCTACAACAATCCGCTGCTGGTGCTGGAGGGATTTATTGATAAACGCCTGACTGAGTTTTTAAGAAGCGAGCTTCGGATGCCGTTTCTCGCGGAACGGGTGGAAAAATGGATGGACAGCCACGGGGCGACGGAGGAAATCCTGTACCTGATCCTCAAGGAATGCAATTATTATAGCCCGAAGGAGCAGGCGGCTTACCGGCAGACCGTGAACGGACTGAAAAAACTTTCTGAGGAAGAGTACGAGAAGCGCCGCGCAGATTATTTCTATGGTCTGGATCTTTTCGGAAAAGCGGTCACGATCTACGAGCAGATCTTAGATGGGGCCGGCCGCCATCTCTCCGGGGATTTCCGGGGGAAAGTCTGGAACAATATCGCGGCCTGCTACGCGAAACTCTTCTGTTACCAGAAAGCTATGCATGCCTACGAGAATGCCTGGAATGCGAAGCCGGAGGCGGAGCATGTGAAACGCATGTACTTCCTCACGATACTGAATCCGGAGCTTTCGCTTAAGGATAAATTCCGGGAGATGATCGGGGAGGACGATAAGGAAGTCTGGAATAAAGAAGTGGAAGAGGCGAGAGAAGAGTCAGAGAAGGCGCCGGAGACACTGAAGCTTGCCGCCGTATTCGAGAAAGATCCGGCTGGCCGGATCGCAGCGGCGGGGGATATCCTGAATCAGTGGAAGATGGAATACAGGAGAATGCTGTAGTTTCCCTTGACATTTTATCAGGATTCTACTATATTATGTAAGAGCGGCCGGAAAAATCAGATGACCGTGATATGGAACAGGCGGCTGATAAAGAGACCTGCTCCATGGAATATAAGAAAGGCTGGGAAGAAGAGGAGTACATTTTCTGCACCTTCAGAGAGGATTGATCACAGGCTGGAAGTCGGTCCGGAAATGCAAAAATGGAAGGTAGCTTCGGAGCCGGAATGGTGAAATAAAAAGTAGCTGTTCCCGGGGATCTCTCGTAACACCAAGAATATCTCCTACCGGGCAT
>OGXC01001596.1_pt1 | contig 17122 bp, 10 predicted proteins | sample 1576201 | NCBI WGS metagenome assembly OGXC01 (sample SAMEA3541562, study PRJEB24748) | human gut metagenome | biome: human gut; feature: human-associated habitat; material: faeces | place: China | collected 2012 | reverse complement strand
TTCCGGACAAATCTGTTTTGCCTGCCATAATGCCATTCCGGTCTTTACACCTTTTCGCTTTGCAATATAATTTGCTGTCAGCACAATTCCATGTCTGGCTTCCGGATCACCGCCAACTGCAAGAGGCATTCCGGCAAATTCCGGGTGATGCAGCATTTCCACACTTGCATAAAATGAATTCATGTCGCTATGAAGAATTGTCCTGTCTCCCATTAACTCCACCACCTTCTCTCTGTTTGGTTTATTGTCTTATCAATTTCTGTATGCTTAGTATATATCTCCGTATTGGAGATAGTCAAGTGACATCTTGGTCGTATTATCTCCTTTTCGGAGATTTTTCTTGATTTTTGATTTTATTCGGGTTATAATGCATATAGAAAAATCAAAAAGAAATGAGGCGAACATATGCGTGCTTTCGGAGAAGTATTAGTAGAAAACAGAAAAAGGAAAGGCTACTCCCAGGCGGATCTGGTGGACTTACTTGCTCAGGAAGGAATTGAAGTTACTACGAAAGCAGTCTCCAAATGGGAGAATCTAACAAGAGAACCCTCCTTACACACAATCCTGACAGTTTGTCAGATTTTAGATATTGAAGATATATACGAAGAATTTTTAGGTGAAAATCCATTTGATCATGTCATGGAAAATTTGAATGAAGACGGCAAAGCTAAGATTATTGAATTTGCCAATCTTCTGCGGGCGTCCAGAAAGTATCTTCCGCATAGAGCCGATATCATTCCATTTGAAAATTATCAGCCGATTGCAGTAGAGCCAGCTTCTGCCGGTACTGGAAATTATATTGAAGACAGTGTAAAAGAAAGTTACAATGTCGGTCATCTCGCACCTGAAAAGACGGATTTTGGAATCCGTATATCTGGTGACAGTATGGAACCAATGTATCATACCGGAGATGTTGCATGGGTTCATAAACAAGACAGTATCTCCAACGGTGAAATCGGTATCTTCTATCTCAATGGCAATACCTATATCAAAGAGCTACATGACGGTCCGGATGGAGTTTATCTGGTTTCATTGAATGAAAAGTATCATCCAATCCAGATTTATGAATCTGATTCTTTTAAAATCTTTGGGAAAGTAATCGGAAAATGCAAAGGAGCAGAAATCCCTGGTTTTCATTAAAGATCAACTGCAGACTTCTAGCCTGCTCTTGCTGAAAATAATAAAGGAAGTGATAAAATGGCAATTAACAACACACTTAAAGATATCCGTGAAGAACGAAATCTCGTTCAGGCAGATCTTGCAAAAGCTGTCGGTTCTTGCAGTGATACGATCGGACGCATTGAGCGTGGTGAGCGAAATGCCTCTCTCGAAATTGCAATCCGTCTGGCACATTATCTGAAAATGCCAGTAGAAGAGATTTTTCAAATTGAAGACTGAACCGCAAATATCAGAAAACCGAGGACTGTTCCCCGGTTTTTCTTTTTTCGCTAAACTATTTAGAGTCCTTTTACAAACTCAACTGCATTTTTTATATCTTTTCCATCTGGATGTCCTTTTGCTATACCACCCACCAGTTTAAATGGGCCAAATGTGTCATAGACCTTGCATCCGAATTTTCCGATTGCTGTAGAATGCTTCTTGCCCAAGATCTGCTCTATGGATTTATAATTCGCACTTCCACCATAAGTACAGATCAGAAATACCCCTTTGTCGTCCGGTAGATTCTTCTCTGCAAATCCCAATATCGACTGATGAAATTTTGAAAAATAGATTCCTGATGCAAACCCAATCGTATCATAACTGCTCAGATCTGCATCTGGCTGTTTTACAGCATCAATCAAATCAACCTGACACTCTTCTGCAATGCTCTTTACTAATTTCTCTGTGTTTCCATGATGCACAGATGAATATACGATTACCTTTCTCATCATTCTTCCTTTCCTCTATTCCCATCAATCATATCATAGCTCATATCCAAAAAATCTAATGTCTTTGCTTCACTTACTGAACCATCCAGTAAAATTGTGATCCAGTGCTGTTTGTTCATATGGTATCCTGGCAAAAATCCAAAGGTCTGAATAATCATACTTGTCATTTCCGGATCACATTTTACATCCATAATATCGACAAATTCATTTCCTTCTAATCCTAGTTTGCATTTTTCAACGCTCATGACCACAGCATACCATTTTCCATTCTTATGTCGCAACACAACATTATCTGGTGATTGTGCCCATAAATACTCCGGCATCGTACCATACTGTTTCTTCACATATTCAAAAATTTCTTCTTTCTTCACAATCTATTCAACTCCTGATTCTCCTGATATCCTGCCCATAATCATACCATATTTTCACTTCCCGTGCTACCTGCCAAATTCTTTTGCATTTTCCCGGTTCTCCTGACTTTAACTAATAGAGGGGTAAAACAGCAAGGACAGGAAGTGAGGATACACTTCCGGGAAATCCCAATTTAGGGTACCCTGCCCTAAATTGAAAAACGTTGAAAGCAACGATACTACTGTCCTCTCAGAAAGGAGAACCCACCAATGGCTGAAAGAAAGAGAAACAAAGAAATCCATTTTTATGTCACCGAAGAAGAAAGGAAGCTTATACGCAGGAAGATGATAGAATCAAAAACCAAAAACATGGGAGCTTATCTGCGTAAGATGGCAATCGACGGTTACATCGTCAACACCGATACCACCCCACTGAAGAAACAGTATGAGGAAATGCACAAGATTGGTGTAAATATCAACCAGATTGCAAAAAAGGTAAATACCACCGGGGATCTATATCCAGAAGAAATGCAAGAATTGAAAGAGATGGTGAAAGAATTATGGCGTATCTTAAAATCTTTCCCATTAAGGTAACTGACAAGAAAGCTCTGGACTATATTACAAATCCAGATAAGACAGATGAAAAACTGTTAGTTTCCAGTTTTGGCTGTTCCCCGGAAACTGCAGATCTTGAATTTTCTATGACAAGAGAAATGGCAAAAAAGAATGGAATGGATAAAGGCGATAACCTGGCATTTCATCTGATCCAATCATTTAAACCTGGAGAAGTTGATGCCGAAAATGCCCATCGCTTAGGTCAACAATTTGCTGACGAAGTGCTGAAAGGAAAATATGAGTACGTGATCAGCACACACGTTGACAAAAATCATATTCACAATCATATCATCTTCAACGCTGCAAGCTTTGTTGATCATCACAAGTATGTTTCCAATAAGCGGAGCTACCATAAACTCTGCAGAATCAGTAATCGTATCTGCCATGAAAATGGACTTGCCACCAGTATGCCATCCGGAGAAAAAGGAAAAAGCTATAAAGAGAACATGGAATATCATCGTGGCACCAGTTGGAAAGCCAAACTACGTGTTGCAGTTGATAAGGCAATCTGGACTTCCATCAACTATGAGGAATTTCTACAAAAAATGCAGTTAGCCGGATACGAAGTCCGCCAAGGAAAGCATCTATCCTTCCGTGCACCGGAGCAGAAAAACTTCACTTATATGAAATCTCTCGGAAGCTATTATTCGGAAGAAAATGTTCGTATCCGCTTGGCTAAAAATCGTAGCAAAGTGAAAACTCCAAAGCATCTGTCCAGAGAAGCTCGCCTGTATATCAATATTTCCACTTATGTTACGACCGGCAATCGAGAAGGATTTGAACGATGGGCAAAGCTCAATAATCTGAAAGAGGCAGCCCGCACCTTTAACTATCTTTCCGAAAACAACCTGTTGAATTATGAGGATTTCAAGCAGCATGTATCTGACATTGAAGTTTCTGTGAAAGTTGCCGACCAAAAAATAGCACAAATCAACAGTGATCTGAACACGCAGAAAGTCATTCAGAAACACTGCGATTCTTACCGGCTCTGCCGAAAAGTGATTGAGGATTGCAAATCTGCTAAAAATCCAAAAGATTACCGTACCAAGCATCAGGCAGAATATCAGCTCCACGATTCACTAAAAAAAGAGCTTCAGGATCTCGGTGTTACCAAAATCCCAAGCTCTAATAAAATCCTGAAGAGGATTGAAAATCTTGAATCTGAACAAGCTACTACCGTCCGAAAAAAACAGGAATTGCAAAAAAAGCAGAAGACACTGGATATCATTAGACAGAATTTTACAGCACTGCTCTATGCTCCTGAGATCAGTTCAGACTTACTTCCAGCAAAACGGGAACCTGTTTCTGTCACAAGAGATAAATAAGATTGCACTGGCAACTCACTCATTTTCTTCCAAATCTTCCCATGGTTTAAAACCCATTTCCTCCCAGGTGACGCCATACGGTGCACCTCCGGAGGTATTTGTTTTTGGGTTATGCCAGTTATATAACGAAACGAAAAGACCGGGATTTCCCGATCTTCTCATATTATTTATGGACTTTTCTTTTACAAATACTAAATATGACTAAGGATATTCCCATTAAAGAAAGCCACATAATTACATTCGTATCGTCTCCCGTTTTTACATTTGGAGTGCGACTGCTTTTATCACCCGATGGTTCTTCTGAAACTGGTGGCGTATTCGTGGTAATTGGTGGTATCGATTCATTTTTAAATTTGGGTTCTGCCGTTACATTCCAAATTATCTGACCATCATAATTACCTGGAACTGTTATGATAAAAGGTTCACTTCGATATACTTGATTGCCAATTTGTGTTGTGTGTATCTGGACAAAAAGATACACACCTTTTTCCAGATTTCTGTACATAACTTCTCCATCTGAATTGGTCTTTCCGGACATTCCTCTGATGTTGTTATCCTGTACATATTTTTCCAGTTTTTTTGCAGCTTCTGCCTGGGCGGAAGAATCCTCAAAGTCAAATACGACTCCGGACTTTGCAAACTCAGTCTCTAAAACCCATGAATTCTTTTTATATATGCCAACCTGATACATCGTAAATTCAGTATTGCTTAGATTATATACTGCAGCTTCATCTTCAACAGTAGCTTTTAATAATATGCTTCCCTGATTATTCGCAGACACAGGTAACGGAATGAGGAGTAAAAGCATACACATCACACTGGCCATACACATATATATTCGCTTACGTTTACTTATTCTGCTCATGTTTTTTCTCCTTCCTGCGTTTATGTAACTTAATGCTCACCCATATGATGATGAAAGCAACAATTCCAGCAATCAATAGAATCAAATTGAATGGGATTGTGCACTGAAGACCAACTTCCTCATCTATCTTCTGTGCCTCTTCATACGGAATTCTAGTGCCACGTACAAGCAGTCTGTGCGTGTTAACTGCATAAGGAGTGCATGTGACCAGTGTTACATAATCCTTGCCCTTTTCAATCTGTAAAGCATCTGTATCGGATGGCAATACTGTCAGAATCTGATCCACCTGATAGGCAAAGGTATGATGAAGAACTTTAATATAAAATACATCTCCAACCTCCATCTTGTTCAGGTCGGTGAATATCTTGGCATTTGCAAGTCCACGGTGTCCGGATAATACCGCATGACAGCTCTCACCACCTACCGGAAGCGAGGTGTTTTTCAGATGTCCTACACCTGACTGCAGTACTTTTTCGGATGTTCCATGATAAACCGGAAGGACAACATCAAGTTTTGGAATATCAATATATCCCATCATTCCGGTATCATCAATTTTCAAAAGATTGTTATACACATCATTTTCTGTCTGATTTTCATTGCTTTCTGAAAATGGATCTGCTATGGAACCAATTCCGATCAGACTTTCGTTATATTCCTGTGCCTGTTCGATCATTGCATTCTCCTGTTCTTCCGACAAATGAGAAACTTCCTGTTCATAATCTGTAGCAATCGTTGTGCTGTTCATCTGATTGATGTAATTGCTCACTACCGGATACAGGATTAAAGAAAATGCCGCCAGATATCCAATTCCTCTTAGTATTTTCACTATTTTTTTCATAATACCTTTCACCTTTTGTCTGTTTCTTCTGAAATACCCAGTCCACACTGGATATTTCAGAAAAAGCAGACATCCTCCCGGTGCAATACCGGGAAGATGAACTGTCTTTTTGTCCATTCTTAAACTTCAGAATGTCTTAGTTGTTTGCTTTCTTTTTGCCAAAAGCTTTGCTTGCTGTTAATGCACCGAAAAGAACGATACCAGCCAGTGTTACCATGAGGGCACCCTTGCTACCAGTAGATGGAAGCTGTGCACCTGTTTTGTTTTCTACAGCTACTTCTGGGGAATCAGTTTTATTTGTGATTGCAGCACCATTTGTAGTCTTTCCATTGTATGTGTAATCAACTGAATAGCTTGTCAGTTTGCCAGTTGTTTCATCATATACCGGTTTGATCTCAACTTTGATGTCACTGAGAAGTTTATTGTATCCTTCTGGAGCTTTTGTCTCTCTTAAGTAGTAAGTTCCGGCATCAAGACCTTTTACAAGAACTTTACCATCAGCATCAGATACAATTTTTGCAGAAGTAAAGCCTGTTGCTTTAGCTTCATCGGCTGTTGCCTGACGGTATACGCCGTTTCCTTCGTCTACAATATTAATCTTTGCATTTGTATCTGCTGCATCGCCAGCTTCGTTTGCTTTATAAAGCTCGAATTCTGCATTTGCCAGTCCAGTCTGAGTCTCATCTTTTAAATAATATTTGAAGATTGTGAAATCAAAGGTATGTACATCTACGATGCTTGGCTCAGATTTACCTGTTCCATCTGACTTCGGATTATTACTGTACTCAACGACCGCCTTGTTGGTATTTGGATTCATACCGATTACAGCATCTCTGTTTAAGGTTGCAGTGTAAACAACTGTGATTGTATCGCCTGTACGATTCTTATAGGAATTATAGAAATCATTTAAGGTAACTGTTAAAGTACGGTTAGATTTGTCATATGCAAGTGCATATGTATTTGCTCCTGTACTTTTAGCTGTAAGTGTTGTATTTCCAACTTTTACAGACAGTACTTCTTTTAAGTCCAGTCCTTTGGACAAAGTATCGCTAAATTTAAAAGTATAAGAATTATATCCTGTCATATCCGGCACTTTAGAAGTCAGCTGGTAAGTGACGGTATCGCCAATTCCAAAATCTCCGACTTTCTTTTCATCTGTTGCACCATGTGGTGCGATGGTATCCTCAGACTCATTTTCGTCATCTAATTCCATCTGGTGATTGCCTTCCCAGTTACCATTCACAATAGCACCAATTGTAATTCCGCTTCCACTCTGTGCCGGAATGATTTTCTTGTCTACTGTCGGGTAATTACTCTTCATGTTAACTGTAGCATCAATACCTGTAACGCTAACTAAAGAGGCTACAGATTTTACTTTTTCATTTCCAGGTGCTGTAGATGTATCTGTTGCACCTAATGGATAAACTACATAGTATCCATAATCCAGGTTATTAATTACTGTAGTATCAGCGGTTGTATTTGCAGTTGTATGAGTAGTAGCTACAGTAGTAGCATTCTTAAGAATCCAGTCCAAGATATCTTTTGCAAACGCTGCGCCATTACTTCCATCTGTTCCGACCTGATCTTTAACATAGTTATATGCTTTTTCACTTAATGCTTCACCTGTTAATGTAGAAGCACCAGAAATTTTGCTCTGGAAGAATCCCTCATATGCACTGTTCAGTGTATATGCTACATTGCCCGCTTCATTTTTTGTTGCTGTAAAAATCTGATACAGATCCAGAGTCTTTCCTGCCACTGTATTGTTGACTGTCAGGGTTCCTTTTGGAGCTTCTGCTGCAAATGCAGTCATGCTCATGGACAGTATCATGGTCATTGCCATCAGAACTGCCATAAATCTTGATACTAATTTCTTCATGTTCCTCTTCTCACTTTCTTTTGATTTTTTATTGGTTCGCTGGGGATTCTTTCAGCATTTACGGTGGAAGTTCCCCACGCAGCCATATCTCTCTCATGACTCTGCTCCTCCTTTCCTACATCGTCTGTTTCCTTTTCCTTCTACGTCCGGTATAAAGCAGGAACGCTAACAACAGACCACCTGCTATGATAAACATCCTAATGCCCTCGCCGCCGGTATCCGGAAGCAATGCAAAATGCCGGTTGATAATCGTGAAGGTAAATCCATCTTTAGAGGTTTCGATTGTAGTTGTATATCCTTTTATTTCCCTTTCGGTGATAAAATATTTATAATAATGCGGAATTTCGTTAACATCTTTTATATAGGCCGGGAGCAGCTTATCCGGTTTTTCTGACTTAATAATCTCCTGCCATGTAGATTTTGAATGATCGCCTGTAATCACATAATTATCATATCCCGGCACAACTTCTGTATGTTCCGTTCCATCTGCATCTGTCCAGCTTCTGGAAATCGTGACCGTAATGGAATCAGGTCTGATACCATCCATATTCCGGAAATCTTTCCATACCTTATTAATGGTCAGATTTACAAATTTATCACATGGATCCTGTGTATCAGATGGTTCCGGTGACGTGCTATCCCCTGTATTTACAGTAGTTTTGGTATCTGACATCAGAACCGCTTTGGCATCTGATACATACGCATTCAGATCTGCTGTTTCAGAAGAGCCCTTTGCTGCCATGACTGCATTCTGCAAGGTGTTATATTCATCTACCTGTACCACATGTTTTATGGAAAAGATACTCCATCCATTTTCCTGACTGAACGTATCTGTCAGAAGTTTCGAATTCTTTTTGATCTCATCAAAACTAATCGCCGGTTTTCGGTAAATACGATAATTGTTATTCTCACCTTCTACGCCTGCTTTCGTATTAAATTCATATACAGATTCCAGATCACTTTTTCCGCTGAATGGTCCCACCAGTTTAGATGTTCCACGGACCACATCGCAGTAATACATGTTGTTATTTTTCAGTAGTCCTTCGTCGTTGTATCCTACAAAGCCTCCGCTTCGTCCATCTGTTGCAGTACCGTCTGCATCATTTCCGGCACCGCCGGCATAGACATCGTATCCCGTACTGATTCCATATACATTGCTGTCTGTAATTTTTGTCCTGTTTGCCTTAATTAGGTTGACACTGATGTTGGACTTTACATCATTATCTTTCGTTATGATTCCGTTTTTGTCACATGGAAGCTTAATAGAGGAATCTCCGATCTTAATGATTGCAAAATCTGTCTGCTGATTATTATCATCAGACTTTTTAGACAGCCCAACGGAAATATCCAGTCCAAGCAGATTCACATGGATGAGATTTCCATCGTACAGTGCATCAACCTTCACAATTCCAAGATTAATATGCAAAAGATTGGAATCCTGAATCTTATCCAGATACAATGCCTTTACAAGGTTATTCAGGACTACGAGCAAAGCGTCGACTACTGTGGAATCCAGTTTTACATCTGCAAGATAGGCAAAGCTTGTTCTTCCGGCGAAGCCTCCTGCTGTTCCGCCTGATGCTACCTGTTTCAGGCTGTTTTCCTGATTTTGGGCATCTCCGGCATTACAGCCTGACATTCTGGCAAGATTTGCATAGCCGATAAATCCTCCGGCGATCTGCTCCTTTCCGCCTTTACTCTGAACCGTATAACCACCAGGCACTCCTGTCACGCTACTGTCATCTATGTGTGAACCAAAAATATCCAGAACGCCGAGGGCACCGCCCAGAAGCTGTCCAGATTTATCTCCCAGCACATCCAGCTTCTCCATTTTTACAACTCCGCTTTTTCCGGAGTATCCTACAAAGCCACCTACGCTGTTCAGGCCTGTTACATAATTTAATCCTGTTACGCTGCTGTTTTTGACAGATCCATTTAACAGTGAACCACCAAATCCGCCAGCCGTTCCGCTGTATGTAACCTGATTATTCTGTCCTGCATCTGTTGCTGTGTTGGCACTGACGCCAAGCCCTGCATCTGTACTTCCTGTGACATTTCCGTAATATACATAGCTTCGGAATGCATCCAGCACATCGGTTTTTCCAAGCTTTAAAAGATACTGTAAGACAGAGGTCTCACCATTGGCACTAATATTTGCAGCACCGGAAACATCCGCAATACCGAAGCATCCACCGGCATATTCACCGGCCACTACGGAGCGGATTTTATCCGCATGGATTCCACTTCCCGGCTTATCCTTCTCGCCAAGGACCGCTCCACAGAGACTTCCTGCAAATCCTCCTGCTGCTTTTGCGTACCCGGTATTGCTTCCATTTTGATAGGTTCCGTTTACGATCACGCCCCAGTCATCCCAGGCTGACACAGATGCACAGCGGATGGTGGAAACAGTAGCATTCAGAACCTTAATCAGCTCTGCCGGAGCATTTACCATAAGAACATCCAGAAGCTTATTCAAAAGTCCCTGTTTTGTAGCTGTATCAATAGCTGCCACACTACCCGGATCTACTTTTCCGGCAAAACCGCCTACATAAGAAGTTCCATCTACACGCCTTAAATTTGTGATACTGCAGGAGGAAGTTTCATCTCCCCAGATTTGGCCGCCGATCATTCTTCCCACATAGCCTCCGGCAAATCCTGCCGGATCTTTGTCTGCAATACCGGTTGCTTTGATCCTTGCACCGGAACGATATCCTTCCACATGGGACTGTTTCACGACTGGCACAAAGGTTTTTAATGCTGCCAGGCTGTCTGCACCTATAATCTTAAGGTCTTCCAGTGAAACTCCACCTGTGTTTGCCACAGAACCTGTGAGCATCTCACCAGCAAATCCACCACTGCTTCTATAAGCCTCTGCCAACTGAAGATCTGTTGCAGTTCCATTTGTTATGGTACCGCCTTCCATCCGTCCAACATAACCTCCAGCAGAACCGCCCTGTGTTGCTTTACTTGCCAGAATGCTCCTTCCTGCTGTGACTGCGTATCCATATGCATACTGAGAAATGATCTCATTTAACTGTTCTTGATCATTGACTTCACCAAGTGCCTGTAATTTATTACCGTAACTTCCATAAGAACCGACAGCACCAACCCATTTGTTCCAGGTATCCGTATCCAGTCCACGAAGCGGTCCATAAACAGCTGTATTCTTTTCTGTCGGATACACTGCCTGAAGAAGCGTCAGCGGATTATCTAGTTTGATAAGACCAAATAAAACCTTCAGACTTCCTGTATCTGCAACATTCGCACACCGCATCAGTCCAGTATAACCTCCGGCATATTCTGTTCCATATACGGATCGGATACGATAGGCTGCACATTCCCTTACGGTTCCTGTATATTCAGAGCCTTTCCAGTTATCCGTATTGTTCCCCCAGATCTGACCGCCGTAGTTGTAACCTGCATATCCTCCGGCAAGTCCACGGTAAATGCCATCATCACTCTCAGCCTGAGCCCTCACAGCACCACCACATGGCACACTGGTTGTTTCGCTGTTTTTGATCACTGGAACAAAGGACTGTAAAACGCCAAGAAGATTATCTGCCTTGATCAGTCCTCCAAGAGCACTTAATCCATCTACCACATCTGCCGCACTTCCCGGCTCCATAGTTCCAACATATCCACCGGCACTTTCACGCCCTATGATATGTGCAAAATTATAAGAATTACTATTCTGAATCTGAACTCCAAGAAGTTCTCCTGCATATCCACCGGCTTTTCCGGTATCACCGTCTCCATCTGTTGCAAGAACATTAAATCCGCCTGTTGCTCCGTAAACATCTGAACTTTCTATGATAGATGCAACTACGGTCAACGCTGATAACAGATTTGAGGCAGAAAGCACCTTATCCAAAACGCTTGCGCCTCCGATAGCCGCCGTACTTCCCATAGCAGCTTTCCCAATATAGCCGCCTGCATAGCGGTAACCACTTACCGCATACTTACTTCCAGTTCCGTAATAACCGCTTCCATCTGCCTGCTGCAGATTCTTTGGCTCACTGACACGGGTATGCTGCAGTTTATTTACATCAGAATTACTGATTTGTACACCGGTTCCGCAGCCAATAAAGCCTCCGGCACTTCCGGTATCCTGATCGTTAGTGCTGTCTTTTTCAAGAGTACCTGTAACGGTAACGGTAAATCCTTTTTCTACAGAATTAACACTGGCATTACTGATCACCGGAACAAAGGCATTGACTAGGGAAAGTAATCCTGTCAGATCAACCACTTTTGTAAGAATCGATGACTCAGCTCCAATCTCAGCAACCGCTCCGGCTTTTACCAGACCTCCGAAGCCTCCGGCATAACGAAGTCCTTCTACTTTCAGAAGATTTTCTACTGCCGTTCCTTTTCCGGAATCAACAGCATTTGCTGAATTATCTACATGACCGCTCTGCATCTCTCCAACGAAGCCACCTGCATAGCCTTCTGCGTTATCAGATCCGCTGTCAGCCGTAACAGTCAAACCATCTGCGGTACCAGCAACTTTGCAGTTTGTAATTTTGCTGGATGCAGCCTGCAAGACACTCGCCAACTCTTTCAGACTCAGAATCTTACCAAGAACACTGTTCAAAAGATCTCCTGTGGCATCTCCTGCCTCCGCTGCACTTCCGGAACGCATGATTCCGATATAGCCACCGGCATGATACGGTGCTGTGACTTTTTTTACATTGGTCACATCAGAGTTCTTAACCATGACTGCTTTTCCATTACCGATATAACCACCGGCATCTCCAAGAGCCACATCATCATTTTTTCCGGATGCTGTTACAACTAAGTTGTTTCCCTCAATAGAAGCATCGGAAATTCTCGGATAAGCCACATCCATGACACTGAGAAGTTGATTTACATCCAAGAGGCCCAGTAACTTAATAGAACCTGTCTGTGCCACATCACCAGGCATCATCCTTCCTGCAAAACCACCGGCATAGCTGGTTCCCTTTATATAAGAGAGTCCGGTAATATTTGTTGTTGCAATCGCACCAGCCTCGCCTTCGGTTGTTCCATCCTCACTATTCGTGTCTGCTTTGAATCCGGAATTGTTGTTTCCATAGTTGATATCTACTGCCTGTCCGTCTCCCACAAAGCCGCCCGCCATATCCGCGGATACCTGAGGATCAGAACCATTCGAAACATAGGCAATAGACGTATTATTGAACTCCGGTCTCAGGGCACTGACAACTCCAAGCAGATTCTCTAATTCAATTCCTGTCAGTTTTGATGTAGTGGAATCTCCGGCACTTAATGCATCTCCGGCTTTGGCAAAACCTGCAAAGCCTCCGGCTTTTCCTGATGTTGCAGCTGCAGTAACCGTTTTCAGGTTGCTGATCTTTGTGTCCCTTGCTCGTCCACTAATACATTCTCCAATAAAACCACCGCTGTAACCGTTCTCATTTTCGGTAGACACACTGTATCCTGACGAAACACCTGAAACAGTACTGTCAACTGTAAACGTCTCAATCATTTGACCTACAGAAAGAAGGCTGTCAATTTTCAAAAGCGGTAATCCAAGAAGTTTAATACCACCAACATTAGCAAGAGTTCCACTTCCGAAATATCCGGCAAATCCTCCTGCACACTTTCCAGCCTTTACAGAATTCAGATTTGTGACGGATGTTCTCCTTACTTCTCCACCTGTTCCATAACCGATAGTACCTCCGGCACGACCATTCTCCTGATCTGACGCAGTAACTGTAAGTCCCAAAGAGCCTCCGTTTACGGAACAATCTTTACATTCAAAACGCATGTAGTCTGCTGCTGTAACTGTTCCGCCAAGGACATCACCGACACTGGTCATTTTAGCGTAACCTAAGATTCCTCCGGCATTCTCTGTTGCTGAAACAGACATGCTTTCTGATGCAGTAATACTATTAGAATGCTCATTAAAACTGTAAGAAATACTGTTTTTTGCAAGCATACGATTCAAAGCTTTTGTAGTTGATTTTGAACCATCTGCAAGTTCTGAAGTATTAGAAACCTGAACAGCTCCGGCATATCCTACAAGTCCGCCGGCATATTTGCCACTGGCATCTAAGGATATCGTACTTCCGCCAATGGTACATCCGCTTATAACAGAAGGGCGAAGTCCCACCAAGTTCAAAATATCCATATCCGTAATATTACCGTTCAACAAACCTGTAAGAAGTTTTTTCACAAGATCAAGAAGACCTTTATTTTCATCAATAGATGTAACAGCACCAAGGGTTGCTAAGCCGGCAAATCCTCCGGTATAATCTTTTCCGGACACTGTACCAAGAGAAGAAATACTGCAGTCCACGGCATAACTGTTACGCATTTCTCCTATAAATCCACCTGCATAACCACTTTCCTTACCAGAGCTTCCTGTCGCAGATACATTTGCACTGCCATTAATGCTACATCCAAGCATTACTGTATTGACCGGGAAATCAGCTATTTGGATTCCCAGATGATCCAGTGCACCTGCAACAACTGCATTGGAAGCACGGCCAATAAATCCTCCTGAGTAATCAGTACCATTAACACTCTCAGTACCATTAACTGAACATCCAGTCATTACAGCACCTATTGTTTCACCAGCAAATCCACCTGTATAATTCTGCCCAGATATCGTATTGCTACCGGATACTGAGCAATTACTGAACACCGGATTCACATAACCAATCGGAATCAGGTTTCCAACACTTAGAACGCCTCCATTCAAAAGCGTTGTAATCAGATCCCCAAGACCTAATACTGGAATCAAGTTTAATAGAGTACTAAGTGCGTCAGTTACTCCTTTAAGCACTCCTGAAAGGGCTTCATATTTTGTAATACCCGAAATGTACCCGACAAAACCACCTGTCCAGCTGTTTGCATTAGATACTCCTGATAATCCTTCTACATGACAGTCTAATATCTGTACATTTCCTTTTACAACGCCGGCAAAAGCTCCTGTTGAAAAAGATTTTGGATCCTTTTCCAACCCACTTGATAATCCCAGGACTTTTAAAACTCCGGTCAACACTACACCAAGCAAACTAAAATCTTTTTTAATAGAATTCGTTGTCGTTGATACAGAAACTCCTGATAAGGTAAGATTTTTTACGACAACCTGTTTTGATGAAATCTGTAATGAACTGTCATATGGGGTCGATAAACTTCTGAAAAATCCAACACCATATTCCGTGTCCGAGCTACTTCCATTTGAATAAGCACTCTGATTAATTGCTGTGTCCTGTACAATCTTTACGTTACTGATTTTGACATTAGCACCTTCTGTCATTCCCTTGCGGCCTTCCATATTTCCCTGGAAGTTCTTTATAGGAGTCCAGTTATCATCTTTCCCATTAGAATTTGTCCCTTCTTTGGAAAGATCAATATCACGAAAGATAATGTAATTCGCATCCTTGCTGTATTTATATCCGGTGCCTGCAATATTGGTATTGCTATGTTTTGACGTATCATAAGTAAGTACATAAGTTTTATTCTCATCAACTGTTATACTTTCCGAATCTATATCATCAGTAAAACCACTTTCATCCCCACTGCTTGTAAAAGCTTCTGCATCATCACTTCCTGTCTCAGCTGCTTCCTCGCTATCTGACGGAATCATATCAATCAAATCACTGTCATTTACAGTTTCATCTGCTTCAACGGATGCCGCTTCGGAATCACTGGCAGTACTTTCTGTTGCAGTTACTGTCATATCGGCTGACTCCTGAATCGTACTACTTACATACACATAACACTGTGTAGCTTTTGTACCAGCTATATCCCAAGATGGATTATCCAAATATTCTGTATCATTCAGCTTATGAGCACCGTTTTTATTAGCATACAATTCCTTTCCGGACCAATTATATGTATCATTAAACTTTACAATATCCGCATCACCCGGATAATACAGTTCCGTTTTGTATTCTGATGTATCCGCTGCCGGTTTCCAGTCTGTATATCCGCTCAGTGCTCCCCCCAGTATTCCCTCATTTTTCTTTCTTGTTTCATATACTCGCCAGATTGGTTCTGTTACTTCCACATCTGTTCCAATTGCCCGAAGCTGTGTTTCATTTCCAATCAAAATGTAATTTTTATCACCGATCTTTTTTACTACCTGACCGAAATAATTTCTTCCTTCATAATCAGATGGATATGCATTTGAGATATTCTGAGTTGTCTCCTCTGTTCCAGCCTTGTTGGCAAGAAGTTCCGGTGTTTCTGTTGTAAATATGGAAGCAAGCACATAATTATGTGTTTTGCTGTAAGTAAGATACGAACCATCTTCCAAAGTGAAAACCTGTCCCATTCCAACCTTTTCAGCAATATAATCCTCGCTCATTACAGGTTCGCTGTCTGAAGATTCCCCTTTCATCAATTCCAGCTGGTAGCGGTTATACACATAAATCGTATCTGTCGCTGAATCATATACCATATTGTCAGTGTGCTCAGATGATGAAGTGATGCTGCCTGTAAAATCAGATGGGAAGTTCCAGACATTTTCATTATCTATTGGAATATCATTCATCAAACAATAGGAAGCGTCTGATGCATAGGTAAGTTCTGCACCATCTGCAAGAACCTTATCCCCTTCACCAACATTTCCATCTTTGTCTCCAGAAAACATCTGTGTTCCTGTACCGATTTGCAGAAGTTGCTGGTAATTGTAGATACATATTTTTCCATCTTCATAATCTGGATTTACTTCTTCCAATGTGTCCGATGTGTTTTCGTCATCCATAATTGTTTCTTCTTCATCTGTAAATCCCTGATCTTCAGAATTGTCGAATTTTTCTGTTACCTCAGAACTAATATCTGTATTTGGCTCTGATTCGCCTTCAAAAGAATCAGGAATATCACTTTCTGTGATATCAGATGTTTCAGATGTATCACTGCTGAAACCATCCTGCTCCGATATATCTGTAATTTCACTATTGGTCTGCACATCCATTCTTTCTGAATCTTCATCATTCGCAACTACGACTTGCGAAGATAATAATGTAACACACAGAACGATTGCTGTAATTCGCCTTAAAACACTCAATTTCTTATTCATAAAAATCGCCTCAAATCTTTTGTCATGGTTAACTTTTTGTCACTTTTAACCACTCTGGCTGGATAACTGCCGCCGTCAAGCACTGGGTCATTTTTGTGGAAAACACCCCACATTCGCCATTTGAAATCATCCGTATTGCTTCTTCCGGTTCATATTTTCTGCGACAATTCTGATGTAGATACCATCCGTTCCTGTGCTGCTAAGTAACATACAATTCTAATTGAGTAATCTGTCGAATTTTTTAGTTGCATCGTTATCTTTCTAATCTGAACCCTGCGAAACATCGGTGTACAAGGGGTACAAACAAGATAAAATAGAAATGAGGGGCGATAG
>OGXC01001584.1_pt1 | contig 17229 bp, 2 predicted proteins | sample 1576201 | NCBI WGS metagenome assembly OGXC01 (sample SAMEA3541562, study PRJEB24748) | human gut metagenome | biome: human gut; feature: human-associated habitat; material: faeces | place: China | collected 2012 | reverse complement strand
TGAGGTCCTCCTTTCTCCTTAAATTTCCTGAATTTCTATAGTGTTAACTGCGTCCTTAAGAAACTATGGTTTCTACCGGATGCCAATACACAATCAAGCACTAACCTATATATGGTTGTCATATCCCTGCCCATAAAAAACGGTTCCGGGCAAACCAAAGATTGCCCGGAACCGTTTTTCCACAGCAGGTTCCAGTTTTCTATGGAGGATGCCGACTGTACGGCCTTCTGTAAAGGTATGTGCCTGTTTGTCCCCCTGACTCTATGAAATTGACAATACTGATTTTCAGGAGATACTCCGCCGCACCTTACTTTGTCGTTGAATCTGTCCCCTGTGTATTCTGGCTGCCATGGACCTTCGGTGCTTCATAAGCTCTTCCAAAATGGCTATAAATTCAAGACGGTTCACTTCTATAGTCAGTGATTCTGACTCACAACAGATATCCATCATCCGTTTTAGTCCTCCATAATCCATGTATATCCTCCTTTCCATACACATCGACCGGTGATCTGAAGAACTTAAATTGAATTATATATGTACAACTCTCTTGCCATGTTAAGTATATACTGTATGATTATCATACGGTCAATCAATTTAAGGCCTTCTTCCATAATCGGCCCTATGAACAAGAACTTTATTCCCATAAATTCCTGTAAAATAAATTTAAAATCTTGATTTGATTTTTTGATATTTTAATTTATAAATCATTCAATTTTTCGTTATTTTTATTTTTCTCTGGCTTTTTCATCAGTTTTATAAATAGTATTTTCCCAATCTTCTGAATCCTTCATGAAACACCAGCAAAACTCTATCCCCTTCTTTTTAGAATAAATTGTTTTTATATTACTTTTAGTAATTATATAAGTGCATATGGAGGCAGTCTTCCTGAGTTTTTTTATTTCATATGAAAATGTCAAATCCTGAGTCATCAAGAACAAAAAAACGGGCTATACAAATTTCTATCTTTGCAGGTCTGATGCCCCTCACGCAAAAAGACCTCCGAAGAGGTCTTTTTGCGTGTTGCTTATGAAACTCAATGGATGTCAGAAGGTGTACCGTACGCCTACGTCAGCTCTCCACTTCGTGGCCATGTCAGCTTCGAAGGTTCTGGTGTAGGTACCGTAAAGGTAGACGTTCTTGCCGAGGCTCAGGCTGCCTCCCAGTTCCATGTCCAGCCAGGTGTCACTGAGGTCCACCTTCGTGGATTTCAGGCCCCCATCATCGGCATAGAAGTCGGTCCTGAAGTTTCCTCCGAATTCATGGGCCAGGGCAAACTTCGCATAAATGTTGCTCCGTTCCTGCTGACGGCCGATGCTGAAACCGATACGGCCGATGGCGCTGTTGAAGCCGTGCTGATGTACGTACAGGGTGCCCAGATCACTGGTTCCTTTGAAGTTCTTTCCATTCAGACGGCCGGCTGTGAATTCCACGCTCGGATCCATGTAGAACCCGCTGTCCTGTACGAACCGTTTTCCGTATTCCAGGGAAATGGAATTGCCCCAGGCTTTGTAGTCCCCGTGCAGTTTATTCCCGATTTCATTGGATACGTCAAACTTGTTCTTCACCTGTCCCGTCTTCACGATGACGTCGAAGTACCTTCCGTCATTGCTTACACGGGTTCCGTAGACTGCGAGGGTATTCATCTTTTCCTTGCCTTTGCCGCCGGTGTAGTGGGACTTGCCATCCCCATGGTCCAGGGCAAGGCCTACGGTCCAGTCTCCCACTTTCTTGTCGAAGCCTGCCTGGCCGATGTCATAGTCCTGGTTCAGGTAGGTATTCTGCTGGTCGTACCTGTTCTTTCCGCCCATGTACCTTGCCCATACGCCGGTCTCTCCCTGGCCAAGGCGAAGGTCGCCCATCCGGCGCTGGATGTCGTTGTTGTTGCTCCGCCACATCATGGCGCTGCCAAGGAGGGCACCCTTGGTACCTTTCATCATAGCGGTTTCTTCACTGCCATATTCAATATCCAGACCATGGTTCGGTGTCACCGGGATATTAGGTTTATCAGGAGTATCTGGATTTTCGGGGATATCCGGATTATCCGGGTCCTCAACCTTTTTCGTACTGTCGTAAAATCCCTGACCTTCGATTCCGGTTCCCTTTGTGCCGTCAGAGAATCCGACAGCTCCCAGTTTCAGAGATTTAGATGATGCCGTTAATCCATCCGCTATTTTTACATAACCGGTCAAGTTCCCATCTGCGTAATTAGTATAGTACAGTTTATTGGCCAGCTTTTCCATAACATTAGCCACAAGCATTTTATCCGCATCACTGTCATTGTCTTTGAAGCCTGCACTGATTCCCTTATTATCTGTAAGCAAGGTAATTTCTGAACCCTTCGCTGCATTGATAATATGGAAACTGCCTCCATTAATGGTATCCGGTGCTGCTCCATCATGCTTATAGATAACAGTGGTATGGCCGCTGTAATTGTCTACCGTAATATTATTGGCATCATTTTGGTTAATGATAGCGGGAAAAGCAGAAGAACTGCTACCAACAAAATGGCTTACATGGCTTCCTTGAAAGTCCTCCTCTATTTTCCCCCAAGCGTTATTGGTCCACACTGCGCCTTTATCCATATAGATATTTACTGTACCAGCGTCATTGTAAACGACGCCATCAAGTATAGAATCAATGCCACTGAATCCCAGGTTTACCACTCCTGACTCATCAAGGGCTGCCACATTACCTTTAATGGAAAGTGCATTTGAAGCAGTTCCATCATGGGTATCGTTGATATTAACTGAAACAACCCCATCCTCTGCAGCAACGGCATATCCTACACTTTTACCTTTAACTGTTTCCACAGCTCCGCCACCGTTAACAGTAAGTGAAGAGTTTGCTCCCTTTGCTACCAGACCGGAACCTTGGACAAGGACATCTACATTTCCATTAACCGTAATAGTACCACCATTATCACCATATCCGCTTCCAGCAATAATACCTGCGGAATCAGCATAACCCAGATAGCCGTTATCAGTTCCAACTATGCCCGATGTTCCGTCATCAGCCTTAACCGTCACATTACCATTAACAGTAATTTCACTGTTGCCTTGGGCGATAACACCGGCTGCCTTATATGCATATCCAGATCGTTCTTCTACTTTCGAAACCTTTATATTTCCATTAATCTTGAGTGATTTTTATTGTCCTGTTGCGGAATCCGACGATTGCGTTACTGTAATTCCAGATACAGTACCGTACTGGCCTCCAGCAGTAATATCCAGTTCTTTAGCTGTAATTTCTGCAGTATCTCCACCACCATCCTTTATCTGGATTCCTTGGGTATAGCCATAGTTCGTATGATTTCCATTAATCTTTAAAACCTGCCCTGCTGCATCAATAACCAGATTTTTCTGTACATCAATTACTGCCGGCGGATCCCAATTATCATTGACAGTATAGTTAATGGTGGAATCTTTCTCAAATTTATAAATTCCATCCTTCTTTAATACACCTGCTTCAACATAAGCTGTATCTGCACTTCTTTTACCGGTAATATGTGTAGTGAACTCAGTCACTTCCTGATGTTCCGGCGCTCCAGTTCCATTATAAGAGCCTTTACCCGTATCCTGGTCAAACTTAATATCCCCGTTTTTTAAAGTAACCGCCGATGATGTAAGACCTGACGCAATTCCGACAGTTCCCAAAAGATTATCCGGATTCTCTGCATATCCGCTATATGTTAATTTCTGAGCCAGTGCATTTAATACTTTAGCGACCTTTTCAGTATCAGACAACTCCAGTGAAGATGGTTTGTCTGTCAGTAAGAAAATACCAGAATCCGGTTCCGCTTTCTGAATAACAATATCACCGGCTGTATAATCTCCTGTATTCTCGCCATTATCATTGTGAGCATAAAAAACAGTAGTAAAGCCGCTATAATCCCCAATAGTGATATTTCTAGAATCTTTCTGGAAAATATATGCACTGTCTTTGAGGCTGCTACCTCCTGACAAACGGCTCACATTACCAATATAGGATGGATTGACCTGTCCCCAGGATGTTCCAACAGACACAGTTCCCCAGGCTTCATTTGTCCATACAGCTCCTTTATCAAAGAAAAGATTGGAATTACCGCCATTGTTCACTACAATTCCATGCAATGTAGAGGCGGATCCGGAAAATCCAAGATTGGCCGTACTACCGGCGTTCATCGTCCCAACATTTCCATCCATAGCCAAAGTATTCCCTGCGGTCTTAGTTTTCTCATTATTTACATTGATAGAAATAGTACCATTATTAGCCATAGCACCATACTCTGTGCTTAAGCCTTTCATAGCCTTTACTGATCCACCACCTGTTACGGTAATATCAGATCCTTTACCATTAGCTACCAGTGCCGATGCCAGAACTGCAATATCCACATCACCGTTTACGGCAACTTTTCCGCCATCCTTTGCCATGATTCCACCGGCATTAGTGTAAGATTGGTATTGAGAATCATTTCCTGCCAATCCTGATGTTCCATTCTTGCCTTTAACCGATGCATTCCCATTAATATTAATTTGCCCTTTGCCGTTTGCATAGATTCCTGCCGAATAAAAAGCGGACCACTTTGAAGTATTAATATCTTTAACCGATACATTTACATTTCCGTCAATAGTCAATAATCCATCAGTGCTGCTTTTGCTCACGGCGATTCCCGCTAATGGCTCCATGTATCCACCAATTCCCGAGGCAGTCACATTTAATTCACCGGCTTTGATGGTTACCTTTGATGCTCCGCTGTCATCTATTTTGATACCATCTATTATGCTGCTTCCTCCTGGCTGGACTTTAGTATCTATGCCATTTATATTGAGGTTCACGCCGGATACATCGATGACTGCATCTTTCATCAGGTACACTGCTGCATTCTTGCCTCCAGCAGCCGTAAAAGAAATCGTTGAATCTTTTTTAAATTTATAAGTACCATCTTCCTGAATTACTCCACCCTTATCATAAGCCGTATCCACAGATGTATCACCAGTGAGGCGGTCAGTGAATTCCGTTACCGTTTGCTCCTGCTTACCAGAAGGTACATAGGTACCCTTTCCTTTGGAGTCAAATGTAACGTCCCCCGTCTTCAAGGCAGCAGAAGAAGATGTTAACCCTTCGGCGATCATTACTTTTCCTGACAGATTTCTTTCGTTATTCACATAAGCATTATAACTCAGCTTTCCCGCCAGCGCGTTCAATACTTTAGCAACCTGCTCCTCATTGGTCATAACTATATTTGTAGACTTGTCTGTAACCAGTGTCACACCGGAGCCTGAAGAAGCAGACTCAATAATTATATTACCTGCCGTATAGTCAGTGGATGTTGTTCCATCATTATTATGGGCATAAAACACGGTAGTATATCCACTATAATTATTAATATCTATATCCGCTTTATCTCTCTGGAATATATAACCACCAGCACTGGCAGAGGATGCTCCATAGAGGTGATAAATATGGCTCACTCCATCATAATCACCGTATTTATCTTTACTGGGTTCAGGCATAGCTGAATGATTCGATCCATTAACCATAGACAATGATTTATGATTCCATATGGCTCCGTTTCCCAAATATAGATTCACATTACCTGCCTGATCAGTTCCGGTATTATCCACTACGCCAGTCCAAGAAGACTTACTGCTATTCAGTCCCAGATTTATTTCACCATTCTGGAAGAAATAGGGATCCCCTCCATTACCGTCCTTACTCTTCATATCCAGAATGTTTCCTTTAATGGTAACATCATGGCTGCCTGCTTTACCATTTTCTACGTTTACATTAATAGTTCCGCCATAATTGGCAAGTGCCAAATACCCTACAGTTGTACTTTCTGGCGTCTCAATATTCACATTACCACCATTCATATTAATGACTGCCAGTTTGAATGGATCTGTAATAGGACCAACTTTCCCTCCATTCCAATTGAAATTATCACCGCTATAATCCTTATAGAAAGGATCCGTCTCTACAGCGGTACCTTTAATTGCCAGATCCACTGTTCCGTTAAAATTCATCACTGCACCACTGGTTGTGCTGACATCAATTCCCGTATAAGCCCAGCGATTGCTGTCATAAAACTGGTTACCCACGCCTACATAGGGATTGTTTTTATCATTATTCCGTATGGTTACGTCCCCATTGACTGTCAAGAACTCTTTGTCACCTGTACCAGTTCCACTTCGGTTCATTGTAATCTGACCGGTTCCTTTAAGATTTCCATTAATTGTAATATCTGCTTTTTCTGCCAGAGATATGCCCTTGCCAAAGTCAAGAGTTCCACCGGTAGTAACAGAAGCTTTTGTACTATCCCCAAAGTTCATACCGCCTATAGAATTATCACCACTAAAAACATAAGCAGCATTGCCATTATTATCCTTGTTGTAGACTCCGGAATCAAGCCATTCCATATCCGCATCTTTTCCTGTAATGGTCTTGGTATATTCTTTAGCATATACCGATGTTCCGCCCATAGCCATTCCAGTAAGAACTGCTCCTCCTAAAAAAGCACACACTGCAATTCTCAATTTTCTATGATTTTTTCCATTAAATGAAACATGGTCAGCCTCCTATTCATCTTAATCCATAGAAATTGCTATGCCCGGTTTGGCTTCATTCTCCTTTCAAAAAAGGCTGAATCCCACCGGTCACTAAGGATTCAGCCTTTTTTACACTCCAAAAAGCTTTATCTGAAACCATGACAACGAAAGTACCACAAAATATGCAGGAATCCCCTGCTGCCTCTATAACTTTCGACTCATTATCCCAAATAAAGCATGTAATTCGCATACTTTGGAAATGTAACTGAAATCAGCTGGTACCCTGGCTTGGCGTCATTGTCGATTTACCCCTTTGTAAGAGGACTGCGGTAAATCGGCTCTTCTTCACAGTTGCGATACAGCGTCGAATTCTCATCGACTTCCCCATAAATATGATATATATCATAACCTGATTCCTATATTTAATTTATTTGTATTTTAAACCATATGACTATCATATAGTCAATGATACTGGTAAATTTTATCTTTCGATCCATGGATTCCTATTCCCCTCACGCAAAAAGACCTCTGAAGAGGTCTTTTTGCGCGTTGCTTATGAAACTCAATGGATGTCAGAAGGTGTACCGTACGCCTACGTCAGCTCTCCACTTCGTGGCCATGTCAGCTTCGAAGGTTCTGGTGTAGGTACCGTAAAGGTAGACGTTCTTGCCGAGGCTCAGGCTGCCTCCCAGTTCCATGTCCAGCCAGGTGTCACTGAGGTCCACCTTCGTGGATTTCAGGCCCCCATCATCGGCATAGAAGTCGGTCCTGAAGTTTCCTCCGAATTCATGGGCCAGGGCAAACTTCGCATAAATGTTGCTCCGTTCCTGCTGACGGCCGATGCTGAAACCGATACGGCCGATGGCGCTGTTGAAGCCGTGCTGATGTACGTACAGGGTGCCCAGATCACTGGTTCCTTTGAAGTTCTTTCCATTCAGACGGCCGGCTGTGAATTCCACGCTCGGATCCATGTAGAACCCGCTGTCCTGTACGAACCGTTTTCCGTATTCCAGGGAAATGGAATTGCCCCAGGCTTTGTAGTCCCCGTGCAGTTTATTCCCGATTTCATTGGATACGTCAAACTTGTTCTTCACCTGTCCCGTCTTCACGATGACGTCGAAGTACCTTCCGTCATTGCTTACACGGGTTCCGTAGACTGCGAGGGTATTCATCTTTTCCTTGCCTTTGCCGCCGGTGTAGTGGGACTTGCCATCCCCATGGTCCAGGGCAAGGCCTACGGTCCAGTCTCCCACTTTCTTGTCGAAGCCTGCCTGGCCGATGTCATAGTCCTGGTTCAGGTAGGTATTCTGCTGGTCGTACCTGTTCTTTCCGCCCATGTACCTTGCCCATACGCCGGTCTCTCCCTGGCCAAGGCGAAGGTCGCCCATCCGGCGCTGGATGTCGTTGTTGTTGCTCCGCCACATCATGGCGCTGCCAAGGAGGGCACTCTTGGTACCTTTCATCATACGGGTCTCATCGTTGCCGTATTCGATAGCAATATTATTCTTGGCGGGATCATAGATGAAATTGCCGATACCATTCTTGTCGAAGGTGATATTTTCAGTGCGGAGTGCTGCACTGCTGCTGGTGAGGCCTTCAGCAATCTTCAGTGTACCTGCCAGTTTGCCATCGTTGGCCGTGTAGTGAAGCTTATGAGCCAGCTGGTTGAATGTCTCGGAAACGGTGTTCCTGTCATCTACACGCCTGCTGTTCATGGAAAGGCCCTTGCTGTCGGTGACGAGGCTGATGGACGAACCATCGGCTGCCTGTCCTACAGTGGTCACGGCACCATTAATTTCTGTCGGATTGGATTCATTATGGCTATAGAGGATGCTCATAATACCGCTGTACTTGGCAATCTCCGTTTCACCTGCCCCATCGGCACTCTTGTCCAGTGTGCCGCCTTTACCGGTCAGGGCATCCACAGTGCTGTTTCCGGTCTGCTTCCAGGTTCCTTCCAGTGCAACCCTGGTATTGCCGTTGGTGGAAGCGCCGGTCCAGGTGGAGCCGCTGCCGATATTGGTATTGGTGGTGCCGGTTCCGGTGGAGTCACCAGTCCAGGATGCCCCGTTGGAAAGGCTGATGGAAGCAGTGCCATCATTAGCCACGTTTCCATCGATCTTTGCATCGCTCTTATCAAGAGTTGCAGTGACGGTGGAGTCCTTATCCGCAGAAAGTCCTTTGACGCTGCCGTCCTTCATGGATGCGGTGCCGCCGTTCTTTGCAGAAATGAGCCCATCCACGGCGGTGCCATCGGTAGAAGCGCTGCCGCCATCAGCGGTGACGGAAGCTGCCTTGCCGCCGGTCATGGACAGGGTTCCGCTGTTCTCAGCCAGGGCTTCGCCGGCCACTTTAGTACCATTGGTGGTGATGGTGCCGCCATCAGCGGTGATACCAGCGGAGGTGCTGCCATTGGTGAGTGCTACTGTACCATTGGTCTGTGCTGTCACATCGCCTTTCAGCGCTGCTCCGTTGGTGGTGATGGACCCCTTGTTCTCTGCCAGGACTTTACCGGAAAAGGTGCCGTCCTTCAAGGTAATGGTGCTGCCATCGCCGTCTGCATGGAGAGCCTTGCCATCTGCAGTGAAATCCGCTTTGCCTTCGGCAGTGATGGTGCCGCCGTTCTTCGCTTCCATACCGGTGCCTGCGCTGATGGTGGTATCATTGGCCAGTTTCACGGTGCCCTTATCTGCAAGAATACCGGTACCATCTTTGGCGGTGATATTCGTATTGCCTGTAGTGGTAACGGTCTTCCCGTTCTCCGCCTTCATGCCCGTGCCGCCGTCTTTGGCATTGATGTTCAGCACATCATTGGTCTTCACGTTCACATCGTTATCGCCGGCATGGATGATGCTGTCGCTCTTGCCATCGGTATTGACGGTGGCCAGTTTCTTTGTGAAGTCATAGGTGTCAGTCTTGTCCTTGTAAATGCCCGCGTCCCTATAGGCATCTTTCGATTCCTTGCTGCCGTCGATGACGGTGGCCATGGGATCCTTCACCTGTTCATCCGGGTATACGAGGCTGTAGCTGTAGTGGCCCTGGCCTTCTGCCATGCCTGCGGTCTTGGCTTCATCCGCATTGTACAAGGAAATATCTTCCTGCCGGAGCTTGGCGGTGATGGAGGAAGAGGTAAGGCCTTCGGCAATCCGTACATAGCCTTTCAGGTTTCCATTCGCATAGCCGCTGTAGTAGAGCTTGTTGGCCAGCTTGTCCAAAAGGTCATTCACCAGGTTCTTATCGGTGTAGGCTGTGGAAGTGGTGCTGACACCGGTGCTGTCGGTGACAAGGGTAATGGCAGAGCCTGCCGCCGCATCGGTGATCTTGAAGTCACCGCCAATGATGGAAGCTGCTTTATTCCCATAAAGGTCTGCATGGGCCCTTGCAGCATCAGCAACAATTTCATGCCGGTAAAGGAGGGTTGTATTACCACCATACTGCTGGACAGATACGGTGCCCGCTTTATCACCGGACATGTTGATGAGTCCCCCGTTTCCGGAAATGGATGCAAGGGAAGAGTCTCCGGCATTATTCCAGAGGCCGGTGCCGTTCATGTCCAGGTTCATAGCACTTCCGGAGCTGTACCCGGTCCAGGAAGCATCACTGTCCAAATGGGCAGTCACTGTGCTGCCGGACAGGTTATTGCCGGTCCAGGAAGTTCCATTCCCCATGTACAGTTTTACATGGCCATCGGAGGAAGCGTTGGTGTTATTAATATTTCCTTTGAAATAGGAATCCTTTGTATTGAGGCCAATGTTCACTTCGGCCCTTGCGCCGCTGAAATCCATACCACCGCCGAGGAAAATATCCCCTTCGATGGCCGTATCATTGGTTCCGGCACCGGTCACATGACTATCCTTGTCTTTCAGGACATTCACATTGATCATGGCCTTGTTGCTGCTTCGGAATTCTCCATATCCACGAATTGCATAGGCTGCCCCATTCACTGCTTTGATGGTGCCGCCGCCAATATCCACTTTGGAAGCCACGGCACTCACTGCTTCACTCGAACCGTTATTTCCATCGGCAAGGACATCCACCAGTCCATCAATAGCAACAGCAGACTGTACTCCATCCATACCGTTCATGGCCTTGATTACAGACACATTGGCACTATTGACTCCCTTCGCCCGGAGGGTAAGCACTTTATCTTCCGCATTACTGCCACCATTGTGAATTCTTACGGTACCTCCATTATTCACAAAGATAGCCGCTGTCTGTCCGCCAATCGTACTTTCCGCCTTCACAGAAATCTTTCCTGCATCAGCTACATCTACGATGCCCTTTCCAATGGCGGTAATTCCTGTAGTATGGGTATTGCTTGTGGTATTAACGTTCAGGTTGTTGCCATGAAGGTTAATATCCGCCTCGTGTCCCTCTCCGCCCCCGGAAATGGCTGCACTGATCTGCGGCATCCAAGCGCCGCCACCAATCAGTGTCTTGCCAACGGTGATCGTTGTGGCCGGCTTTGTGAAGGAATAATCATGGGTACCATCTTTCAGGACGCCGGTCTCCACATAGACCTTATCCACCGAAGAATCCCCGGTGATGGCTTCGCTATAGCTGTCAGTGGCCTGGGAGTCCGGATAGGCCAGATGGTAATCATAGTACCCTTCTCCAGCCGTGGTGCCTTCCTTGCTGCCGTCATACCAGGAAATATCGCCGCCTGTCAGAGATTTTGTCACAGAAGCTGCCGTAAGTCCCTCAGCAATGCTGACTTTGCCTGTCAGGTTCTTGTCCGCATATCCTGTATAAATAAGCTTGTTTGCCAGTTTATCCAGTGTATCATTAACCAGATTCTTATCTGTGTAAACTCCAGAGTCCAAATTCAATCCGGTCCGATCAGTTACCAGCGTCACGGCAGAACCTGCTTCCGCATTGGTAATCTTGAAGCTGCCACCGGTGATAGAGGCCGCTTTATTTCCATAAAGGCCTGCATTATTTCTGGCGGTATCATCTACAATTTCATGCTTATAAATAACCATGGTGCTGCCACTATAGTTATCTACACGGATATCGCGGGAATCATTCTGGTGGATAATACCAGCATCAGCTGCGCTATCGCCGCCCACCAATTTAGCCAGGTGACTTCCACTGAATGACTGTCCGCCCCACGGGTTTGTCTCTACTGCTCCCCATTCTTCATTGTTCCAGGTCGCTCCATTCTGCAGGAACAGATTGATTGCTCCGTAGAACTTCTTGGTACCACCTGACGGTATTGATCCGTCATCCTTGAATTTGTTATAGGCTACGCCAGTCCATTCAGAGTCCTTTGTGGCCAGACCCAGATTTACATTCGTCATCTGCTCCGGCTCATTGTCATTTATGGCTCCAGTGGATGCACTAATATTTCCCTTTAATACCAGCTTATTGGTTCTCGCACTGGTGGCGTTGTAGTCCTTATCCAGATTCACATTTATGCTGGTAGTTCCGCATTCGGCAATCATCGCATAGTAGTTATGGGTATTGTCCTTATTGATTTCAATATTACCACCACCATTAATGGTAAGCTTTGCGTGGCCGCCATTAGCAAAGAGACAGTTACCGTCAATTTTTGCATTCACTTCACCATTGATAGTAACTTTCGGTCCCATTTGGAGAGTATAATTGCTGCCGCTATATACAAGGGATACGCCATAGTAACCATAGGCACCATACTTGGAGGTAAGCCCCCATGCATTGTCTTTATCTCCCAGTGCAGTGATATTTCCATTAAAGGTAATATCCGAATTACCTGCCGCATAAAGGCCAAGGGAATATCCTTTGCCATGAACCAGCATGTCCACATCACCGTTGATGGTAAGTTTATTGGGATTATCCGCATTCTGCTGTCCCTGTCCGCCAACACTGATACCTTCGATTCTTCCGTTATCAGAAGCCCTTATGATCAGTTTATCTGCTGTAATAGTGACGTCTTTCATGGAATTAGCCGCCAGAGCAGATACCGTTTTCTTGCTGTCAGTTGCAGAAATAAGAGTCAGCGTATGGTCCTTCGCATTGATATCCACCGTATGATCCACATCGCCTATATTAATGGTATTAGCAGCCTTAATAGTGGTGTCCTTGGTGAATTTATAGTGCTGTCCATCATCTTTCAATACGCCGGTATTCACGTATTTCTGATCTGCACTTCTTACGCCGGTAATAGTATCGGTAAATTCAGTATCCGTCTGGGATGCAGGAACTTTCAAATAATCATAGAATCCCTGACCAGCAATCTTTGTACCAGTAGTTCCATCGGAGAAGGAAATCTTTCCTGTCTTCAGTTCTTTAGAAGACGCCGTAAGGCCATCAGCTATTTTCACAATTCCGGTAAGATGTCCATACGCATAACCGGTGTAGTACAGTTTATTAGCCAGCTTGTTCAGGACACCAGCCACCAGTGTCTTATCTGTTTCACCGTCGCTGTCTTCGAATCCTGATTTAATTCCTTTACTATCCGTAATGAGTTCAATCTGGGATCCTTCTTCCGCCTTGGAAATCTTGAAATCGCCGCCGATAATGTTCTGGGGATTCGATTCATCATGACTGTAGAATACCTTTGTAGATCCACTGTAATCGAGGACCGTAATGGGATTGGAATCTTTCTGGGAAATGATACCTGCATGGCTGCTGTCGCTGCCGCCATGGAGGCTGGCCAGCTGGCTTCCCTTCCAGACCTGTTTGTCCTTGTCGAGGGTAGTGCTAGTCACGTGGGACTGCTGCTCATTGGTCCATGCCGCGCCATTCTGGAGGTACAGGTTCACTTCACCGATATCGTGCATGGTGTTGCCGCCGGTTCCATAGTCATCGTTATACTGGTCATAGGCTGCTACTCCGGTCCAGAAGGAGCCGCTATCCGTAAGCGCTACGTTCAGTTTACCTGCATTAGTCCAGTCTACCAGTTCGCCGCCGGAATATTCCACCACCCGCTTGCCATACTGGCCGGTGGCATACATGTCGCCGGTAATCTTTGTCGTGTTGCTGCCGGCCTTACCATCTTTCATATTAATATTGATAGTACCTTTGTCCACCCGGGCTGCATAGTAATTATGATCTTTTTCACCGTCTCCGGCAGCTGTAATGGTACCGCCGCCTACAGAAATCTCTGCATCGGCGCCGGAAGTTTTCAACGAAGATCCCTTAACCCCGGTAATATCCACATTTCCATTCACCGTAACCTTGGAATAGTCCCCAATAACACCGATTCCGGTGGTACTGATACCCATACCCCGGGTATCTTTCCCTTCCACACCGGCAATGGTCAGTGGACCATCCACATGGATTTCACTGTTGCTTCCATTTACCGCAATGCCGTTGGCACTGTTTCCTCCGGTGGTAATATTGTTGATTTCCACCGGCCCCTGAATTGAGAGTGCACCGTAGCCTCCCTTGACAAAAATACCATTGGCTGCCGTACGGGCCGTATTGGACGCCGTAATGGAAAGCTTCTTATCGGAAGAACTGTTCTTCACATTCATATGGGCGTTGTCGGTTACATAAATGGCCGCAGCAATGCGGTCATGACTTTCGGCATCCAGTGCAAGGTTCCTGCCGTCAAGGTCCACTACCATGGGGTTATCCCTGGTTACAGACTTATAGGCATCTTTGGCATACATGGTACTTACATACTTGGAACCGTCCATGGATACAGCAGAACTGTTCTTTACAGTCACCGTACCGGTACCACCGTCATCTCTGGTCTTGCTGATCTGTTCAGAATCGGTAATGGGGCCGGTCTTATAGACAACTTCTGATGCCGGCGTGTAGTCATAGTATCCCTGGCCGGCAGCAGTTCCTTCCTTTGTTCCATCGGAGAAGGTAATGGATCCTTCCTTTGCTGCTTTGGCTGTAGCGCTGGACGAAGTAAGGCCCTCCGCAATCCGTACGATACCGGAAAGATTCTTATCTTTGTAGTTTGAATAGAAAAGCTTATTTGCCAGTTTGTTCAGCACAGCGCTGACCTTATTTCTGTCTGCCCTGCTGTCCGTATCCTTAAATCCCGATGTAATGCCTTCGCTGCCGGTGACAAGGGTAATTTTAGAATCCGCGGCTGCACTCTTAATAGTAAAGTCTCCTCCATCGATTTTGGTGGGATCCGATGCATCATGTTTGTAAACCACTGTACTATTCCCAGAATAGTTGTAAACTGTAATAGGTTTATCGCTGTTCTGGTAAATAGTACCACCATTTCCGGTTATCTGGTAAACTCTGCTTCCCGCGTAATCACTCTCCTTGCTTCCTGCAGAATAACCAGTTTCATGAATCCAGGAAGCTCCGGAACCCAAAGTTACATTCAAACGGGCGGTCGGATCATTATACTGGGAGCTGGTCTTAATCACATCGCTTCCTGTCCATTGGGACCCGGGAGTAAGATTCAGATTTACGACGGACGATTCATTATCTGATAAATACATATCTCCTTTTACAGTAAGGGTCCCTGGAGTAATAAGCTTTCCAGTGTTCAGATTCACGGTACCTTTATTGTTATAGACCGCATAATACTGTTCTGTGTCATTCCCCGTTTCCATTTCTTTAGCTGTAATGGTACCACCGGAAGTATTGACCGTACTTGTGGCATTGACACGAATGGCACTTCCTTTGATATTCTCAATATCCAGATTTCCCAATACGTTCAATATGTTACCCTTACCAGAAAGGTAAATTCCCGCAGTATTGGTGCCAACGGTATTTTTATTTCCGATATCCTTTATAGTCAGATTTTTAGAAAATACCGCAAATCCATTGTCACCCATCATATAGAGCCCGGAAGTGTTTCTAGTTCCTTTAGAAAGCACATGATTAATTTCTACATCTGTATCAGCAGTAAGTTGTGTCTTACTACCTGTCATGATGCCGAAAACATTTTTTGAGGTCGTAGATGCTCTATTGGCCTCATCAACACCAGCGGCGATAGAAATGCTGCCTTTTCCAACGGAGTCTGTAAGAGTGATATTTTTATTATCATCCACAAATATGGTATCCATATAGCCCGTGCTGGTTCCGCCGGTTGAGAGTTGGAGTTTCTTCCCCTGAACATCTACAGTTATGGAATCCCCTGTAGCATCCCCCACATATAATGTACTGACACCGGTCGGAGAAATTGGCTGCTGTTCCGTCACATACACATTGACCGTGCCATTGGCATCAGCCTGTCTTGTTTCTCCGATATTTTCTGATGTGGTAATGGGACCTGTTTTTAAGTCGCCGGATGGAGTATCTGGCTTATCTGCAGATGCATCATAATACCCCTGTCCCGCTTTCTTTGTACCGGTAGTGTCTGTAGAGAACTGAATGGGGCCCGATACCTGGTAAGTGGAAGAAGTTAGTCCGGAAGCGATAGCTACGGTGCTGGTCAGATTTCCAGAAGTACCGGTATAGTACAGCTTCTGCGCCAGGGCAGAGAGCACTTTGGCTGCATTGGTTTTATCAGCTTTCGGGTCAAAAGAGAGTCCTGCAGAACCGGTCAGCATAGCGATGGTGGAACCTGACTGGGCTTGGTTGATTTTTATATCACCGGCAGTAAACTTCGCCGGGTCCTGGGCATCGTGGTCATAAACGACCGTTACATTTCCTTTATAGGAATCAAGGGTTATGGGATTGGTATCTTTCTGATAAATCACACCGCCATCGGATTCCAGATAGGCCACTTTACTCCCGGCCCAGGATGTCCATTCTTCCGTTCCCGTATGGGATGCATAGGCTTCATTGGTCCAGGATGCCCCATTTTTCATGAGAAGCCGAACATCACCGGAATAATAATTGGTACCGGATTCCTCATAATCATCATAACCCTGGTCAGCCCGGTATCCCATGACCCCGTGAAGATAGGAATCCTTGCCGGCAAGGCCTAAATAAATAGTCCCCGATTCGCCAGTAGAATATTCCGTTTCGGATTGCGGCACCTTCCGGGTATAGAGATCCCCATTGATTTGAACCTTAGCATCTTCATGCCTGATGCTTCCCCTGTCATAATTAATATTCACCCAAGTGGAATCGCCGGTAGCGGATACGGCAACGGAATCCTTTGCTGTCTTATCTGCAGTAATTCGGATGGTACCGCCGCTTTTCCCTTCCAGGTCGATCCAGCCGCCGGCAGAGGAAATATCTACCCCATGAGCTATATTCTTTGCACTGGCACTGATGTCTGCGTTACCGATGATATCCACCTTGGCGCCCTTTGTATTCCATGCATAAATACCATAAGATTTACCGCTATCTTTGGTATTATTTACTTTAACATCAATATCCCCGTTAATATTCATGGTATTGGGGGACTTATTCATGATACCATCCAGCATCATCTGGTGTTCACAGGAAACATTCATGCTCAATTTTCCGGTACTGTTCACGGTGAGAGTATTGCCGGAGGCGTATTTGGAATAATCTATACCCGCCTGATAATACTGGGTATCAGGGGTAATGGTATTATCCCCAGTGAAGGTATAGGTAAGCCCCGACTTTACCCCTGCATAATCAGCATCTGTATTCCCTGTAATCGGTTTTGTGAAATCCGCTGCCTGCGCAGTGCCTGCCAGAAAACCGGCAGCCAGTGACAGCAGCACCGCTCTGGCTAGAAGGCCAGTCCTTCTTCCCCAGCATGAAATGTTCTGTTTCATACTAAATCTCCTCTACTGCAAAAAAACAAGTGAATGTAATCCGAATAACTACTCCTGAGGTCCTCCTTTCTCCTTAAATTTCCTGAATTTCTATAGTGTTAACTGCGTCC